>Ga0208624_1000045_pt1 | contig 66950 bp, 69 predicted proteins | sample Knorr_S23_td_DCM_FD_185607 | JGI IMG/M metagenome (GOLD analysis project Ga0208624, IMG submission 185607) | Marine microbial communities from Southern Atlantic Ocean transect - Knorr_S23_td_DCM_ad_71m_LV_A (SPAdes) (version 2) | ecosystem: Environmental > Aquatic > Marine > Oceanic | place... | reverse complement strand
AGGGCATTGAGTTGCCTTGCTCGGAGACAACCATAACCAGGGTATTTTCCTTAAGTCCATGTTTGTCGAGCAAGGCGAGAATCTGTCCAACCTGACTATCGTAATAGGTTATCTCCGCTAAATAAGCGCTAAACCCTTCCCGAACTTCCGGTGTATCCATAATGTAAGGAGGCAAGATTACTTTGTCGGGCGGATAAATGGAAGCTTCTCCCTTATCCCAGGGCCCATGGGGCTCATTCGAACAAGCGAACAGGCAAAAGGGGTCTCCCTCAGCTACCGACTCCCCTATCAGCCGATCGATCGCTTCCATATCCGGATTATTGTCTCGCCTGCTGTATTCAAACGGGAACACCGATTGGGGTTTGATATGCGTTTTGCCCGACAGCGCCACACGGTAACCTAAGGGTTTCAAATACTGGACGACGCTTTTCGTTCCCAGCTTGGCGAAGGTATGATTTGGATAGGCTTCCGAATTGAATGGATACAAACCCGTATAAATGTTGTGGCGGGTTGGGGAGCACATCGAGGATGACTGGAAACAGCGCTCGAAAAGCATCCCTTCTGTCGCCAGAAAGTCTATATTCGGCGTGTGTGCCTGACCACCATAGCAGCCTATGTCCCTGAACGTAAGATCATCGGCGATGATGAAAACCAAGTTGGGCTTCGCTTGAGCGATGTCCAACGAAACGCATACAGCGGAAAGAAGGGGTATAAACGACTTCATGGCTCTCAACATGACTCTAGTGGAGGATCTCATCAAAGCATTTCATTCAGCTCGTCCGCCAAAAACCGCGATGGAAGGAAATTCCATCGCGGCTGAAAGTGTTTTACCGGCCTGCTGAAGGCTTACTTCCGTTAGTTGGTAATGTCGAAAGTGGTGCTCCGTGCCCGGACTGGAAGATACGCCTTGTACCACTCTTTCTGGGCATCGCTACCCGCGTAATCCTCGAGCGCCTGCTCGTCCTTGAATTCCATGGCGAACGCGTGACCATGATCGCCTTGAGTTTTAATGGCCCGAGTCCAAACGCGGGTCACTCCGTCGAATTTCTTGGCAATGGTCTTTACACCATCAAGGGCTTTTTTGATCTGCTCATCAGAGGCGTCGTCCTTCCAGGTCAAAGTGACCACGTGGATAACGGTCTTAGGAGCTATCTTGCTATCTTCGTGATGAGCGCCAAATGCGGTGGACGCTCCAACGATCAGAAATAAGGCCCCAAAAATGGATAGAACTGATTTTTTCATATGGATATCGATTAGTTTATTTTAGATGAAATGAGGCAATGTTTCCCTCGCCCCTAATGATGAAATTATCGGCACATTTTAGGAAACTAGAGGCTTCGGCAAGCAGAATAGCCTTGGTTCTTCATAGCTATCAAGATGTTCCCAAAGGAAACGGATTCTTTGAAAATTTCTTCCGATCTCTTTAAATCCGCTCTTCCTCGATATCGTAGACATCGAACCAAACATAAACCACGCGGCCTTGGGGAATGTACTCTGGAATGTACCCTTCTAGAAATTCCTGCAATTCGACGGGCATTTCGCTAATCCGCTTGCCACGCATTTCATTATTCCAAGCGATGATTTCCCGACGGTCCCGCTGTTTGGCATTGGAGGTTATCCAATCGGCGACAGCCTCGTCGTTAGCGCCCGTCGCCACGAACTCCTTGAAGGCGTCCGCCGAAATTTCCGCAAAGCCGAGAAAGAAATTATCCAGGGGGCAATCGAAATGGTACTCCCCATTCGTTCCAGCGAGCACAGAGCGGCACTTATCGAGCGTGCGCTTGGCCACTACGTATCCCGCTAGCGTTTCTCGAGGACTAGCAGGAAAATCTTTCGATAAATCTAAAGCGGCTTCGGACATGACGATTAGCGAAATAAAGAGGTCTCCGTACCGCAAACGAAATCGGCAGTGTCACGATTGCCTTCAAACAACCGCAAAAACTTTCATTCGTTCAATGAACACCTGGATCCTCATGAATCTCGATCTCATCCGACTTCGCGCCCACGAGCACGGGCTTATCCGCAATCTCAATCCCTTCCCATTCCGGCAGGCAGAACCGTTGAGCTTCCATAATCTCGCGCGCCATCGAGCGGATTTCATCTAAGGTAAGGCAAGCGGACGTAAGCGGATCCATGGCGAAGGCCTGGAAAATACGTTCGGGATCCTGCGTTAGCGCTGCTTCGACCGCCAATCGCTGAACATTGATCTGCGTTTGATTGATGGCCGCATGGGCCATGGGAATCTCGCCCACTTTAATCGGCTGAAGGCCATTCCTATCGACAAAAATCGGCCCTTCCACGCAGCTATCTTGCGGCAGATTGTCTATCATCCCTCGGTTTTCCACGTTACCGTGAATCACTATCGGCTCTCCCCCTTCCGCTGCATGAATAATCTGCGAACCGTATTCAGAACTTCGATTCAGGTCAATCGGCTTCTCCCCGCACGCCAACTCCTCCATCTCATCCTTCCAGTCTGGACGAGCGTAAAGCTCCTTAATGAAACCGCTGCCGCCATTCCATCCACCACCAGGACAGTACTGTTCGATCAGTTCCGCTCGCTTCCTCCACCAAGGCGTATACTCTGACCCATGGCCGCTCGATTCAGTCACAGGATAGCCAAAGTGCTTGACCATCTCCATGCGCACAGTGTCGCCATTCCACATTTTCGCTTCGACCGCCAACTCGCGTATGCGGGGCAATAGATCCACCCCATCTTTCTGGAATTTGTAAAACCAAGCCTGGTGGTTGATTCCCGCGCAAAGCCACTCGATATCCTCTAAATCGACTTCCAATCGCTTTGCCCACAGCTGAGAAGTGTCTTGCACAGAGTGACAGAGCCCCACCAATTGTATTCCTGGCACAGCCCGATACATCCCCCAGCAAAGCATCGACATGGGATTGGTATAGTTCAACAGAATCGCTTTCGGGCACAGCTCCATAATGTCCTCAGCAATCCCCACTTGATGCGGCAGTGTGCGCAGACACCGCATGATCCCTCCAGGTGTCAGGGTATCTCCAATACACTGATCGACGCCATGTCGTTTAGCGATATCGATTTCCGCCTCGACGGCTTGATACCCTCCGAAAAGCAAGCTGGATATCACATAGTCAGCCCCACCCAACACACTTCGCCGATCCTTCGTCGCTTCAAACGTGGCTTCCGTATAGCCACCCGTTTTTAGGAGTCGCTCCGTAATCCTTTGAGCATAGCTCAATCGCTCTTCATCGATGTCTACCAAGCAGAAGTGAGAGTCACGCAGATTCTCGAAACTGAGAATGTCCGCTTGCAAGCGACTGGAGAAGACCAGGCTTCCCGCCCCGATTATTACGATCTTCGGCATGAAACTTATAGTCGGTGATACGGCTCTAGATGGCGAGCGATAACCGCAGCGGATCGTCTCCAACACCCAACCCAGCGAAATTAAGTGCCGCATCGTCGCGTCACCTAGTCAACCATCATGCCACTATTTTTGGTAAGGTTACCAAAAATAGTGGCTCAAGGGATTTCGATTTTCGGAGGGGGCGAGGCGTCTCGCCCTCGCCCGAGCTTCTGAAAGTTCGAATAGGTAGTTGGCCGCTCGGCTCGCGTTGCCGTAGCTGCGCGAGGGCGTGAGATCGGCCGGAACCCCGGGTTTTCTTACTCCACGGGAACTAGCTTGTGCAATCCACCTTTATTCGGGCTACGGGCGTTAAGAGCCACATAAATCAGCCCATCGGGCCCTGTTTCTATGTCGCGAACGCGCCCTTGCTTTTTCAAAATCGTCTCGATGTGCACAACCTTCTTGTCCTGGATAACGATACGTTGTATTTCTTCGGCTGACATACCAGTAGCTAGAAGGTTGTATTTCCATCCTGGAAACGCGTCTCCCTCATAGAAGTCGATTCCCGCGGTGGCGATTGAAGGCAACCAATAATGGACAGGCTGCTCCATGCCTTCCATGTGAGTCTTGTCGGTCCACGGCGTGCCGTCGTAATTCATCCCATAGGTGATCACTGGCCAGCCATAATTGATGCCGGGGCGAATCCAATTGAGTTCGTCACCACCCCGCGGTCCGTGCTCAGTTGCCCATACATCTCCGGTAAGCGGATGCATATCCATTCCTTGCGGGTTTCGGTTTCCGTAGGCCCAAATCGTTTTGCAAGCTCCTGGCGTATTATAGAATGGATTATCCTTGGGCACTCGGCCATCATCATAGATGCGATGAACCTTGCCGTGCGGAACGGTCAAGTCCTGGGCCGGGTCTCCTTCCTGACGGTCTCCTATGCTGAAAAATAGATATCCGTCTTTAAACACAAATCGCGATCCGTAGTGTCCACCCTTGGTGGTATGGAACTTAGGCGTAGCCATGAAGATATCTTCCTGATCCACCCACTTATTGTTCTTTATGCGGCCCCGAACAACTGCAGTCATTGACGCCTTCTTACCATCTACTTTGGCTCCGGCATCTTGACTATAGGACAAATAAATCCAGCCATTCTTGTTATAGTCGGGATGCGGAGCTACCTCCAGTAATCCGCCCTGGCCTACCGCCAGAACTTCTGGCGTACCCTTGATCTCGCGCTTCTTTCCATTCGTAACCTTCCAAAGTACTCCATTTCGCTGGGTAAGCAGCATTGACTCGTCCGGCAAAAAGGCGATCGACCAGAGGATATCGTCCAACTCCAAAACCTTCTCCAATTTGAATTTGTGATATTGAGTCGCAAAGATTCCGTCCTTTGGCATCACCTTCTTCAGCAGATCCGTCGTTTCCGCCAAATACTTCTGCTCGCGCATGAAAATGATCAGACTGCGGATCTGCTCCTCTGACAAAGTACCCTTCCAAGGCACCATACCCAACTCTGGGAGCCCATCGCGAATCACCTTGGCGATTTCTTCATCCGATCCGCCCCATTTCCAAGCATCGTCGATCAAGGAGCTGCCCTGCCCGCCCTCGCCATTCTGGCCATGACACTGAGCGCAATACTGCGTGTAGAGCTCCTTGCTGCCACCCGTGCCGATTCGGTTTTGTGCAAAACTAGAGGTGCAAAAAGCTATGAGGCAAAGAATCGAGAAGAACTTCGTATCTAGCTGTAGATACGGACCATTACGACTCGTGACAACTCCAAAGAACTGCGAATTTGCTCGAGACATGCTTAGTGCACAATTTGCTGGGCGGAAGTTTGTTCCTTGAGTAACGCTCGCATGTAAGGCAAACTTGGGACCATCAAATCAACCAGTCGACCCCATCATGCTATCGAAAATCCGTCTTTCTCCCCTGATCGCAGCCACCGCTCTGCTAGCTTCTTCATGTACACAATTAGTCTTCTCGGTAGCGCCCGGAACTGATGGCCTGTCTCTCGACACTTCCGATTGGCCTTGGTGGCGCGGGACGCAGCGAGATGGGATCGTAACCAGCCAGGCTTTGCCTTTAGAATGGAGCGAAACAGATAACGTTCTTTGGAAAGCCCCCATTCCAGGCAGAGGGCACGGGTCGCCTATTATCGTAGGCGAACGCGTTTTTCTCGCTACCGCGGATGAAGAGAAACAGCGCCAATCCGTGATCTGCCTGGATCGCTTTAGCGGCAAGACCCTTTGGAACAAACAGATCCATCAAAGCGGTTGGCAAGGCCGTATCCACAAACGAAATACTCAAGCTTCATCCACGTTGGCTAGCGATGGAGAACGTGTGTTTACGGCATTCATGTACGATGCCAAAATCTGGATAACCGCTCTCGATTTCGAGGGCAATACGCTTTGGCAAGACGCGGCTAGCGATTTCGCTTCCCACTGGGGCTATTCCACCTCGCCGGTTTTATATGATGAGCTCGTCATCGTCGCCTCTGACCATAAGGAAGGGGGAAATCTCACTGCCTACAATCGCAAAACGGGCAAGAAGGCCTGGAGCGTATCACGGCCAGCGATCCCAAACTACGCCACTCCAGTAGTCTTTAATATCGACGGAAAAGATCAACTGCTCGTACCCGGTTGCGATTTGATCTGCAGCTATGATCCCAATACAGGTCGAGAATACTGGTCCATAGAAGCTACGACCCGAGAAACTATCGGGAGCATTGTTCGGAACGGGAATTTGCTCTACGCTAGCGGCGGATATCCCAAACACGAGACTGTTTGCATTACCGCCAGCAACACCCCTGAGATCGTATGGATCAGCCCAATACGCGTTTACGCACCCTCTCTTCTAGCTCACGATGGCTACCTTTACGCGGTAACCGACAATGGACTAGCCCACTGTTGGGATGGCAAAGACGGTTCCCTAAAATGGCGAGAGAAAGTGGGAGGCAGCTATAGCGCATCCCCCGTCCTCGCGGATGGACGTATCTACGTATCCAATGAACAAGGCGAGACGATCGTCTTCACCCCCAACCCCGAAAAATTTGAATTGCTGGCGACGAACCAGCTCGGGAACGAAATTTGGGCCTCGCCCGTTGTTGCCAACGACCGCCTATACTTGCGAGTGGCCCACGCCGAAGGCGAGAATCGCAGCGAGTCGATTTATTGTATCGGAGAGTAGAGTTGCAGCGGACTATCCATCCTCCTTCGGATCCTTGAAAAGATCCAAGAAACGATCCTCGTACTCGCGAAACAAATCCAAACGATCCAATTCCTGCTTGAGTTCATGAGCGCGCGAGCGATCCTTTTGAGCGGCTTCGAATAGCGTTTCGATTGGAAGGAGGCTGGGCTTCTCCAACAAAGACGATGAGATCGCCTTTCTCGCTTGGGTCCTTCCACAAAAACAAGCGACTGCGCGGCAGTCGACTAGTCAGTATCAACCCGCGATTCACATCCACATGATCGAGATCGACATATTCCGTAGCCGGCATCTCCTCTAACATTCGCATTCCAAGCTTGGCCATCAGCTAATAGCCCGCGCTTATCGCTACCGCTCCCATTCCCGGCCATACCGCCACTAACTGAGGGTTGTTTAAGTTCGGTTCATTATCCGTTTTCATATTCTCACGCATCCCTTCCCATAATTCTGCCTAAGCGAGCATTCGTTTCTCCAATTCCCTTACCGGAAGTTTCGTGAGATCAGCGCTCTCCGTATTTGTTATTTTGCTACGGATCGATTCAGCTAGATCACCTATGAGACTGTGCAGAATCGTCCCGGGAGGAATCAATCTCCAGTACGGATACCCTGCGTCCGCTACAAACTTTTCTATAATTTCCGCGACTCGCCTGATCGCTTTTCTTTCCAATTCCTTTTCCAGATTGCGGCCTTCACCGATGGACATACCCCCCATCTTGACCTGAAGATGCCTTTTGCGAAAATCGTCCCGACTGATCGGATACGATCTCCACTCGCTTGTCGATACGCAGATCGACTGTTCCCGCGGGATCTTCCACAAGATGCGGCTTCCGAATTGGGCCATCCAAATTTTCCTCGAACCTCAGTCGCCGAACCCGACCAAGGCTAGCTAAGATAGCTAGTTCTACCATAATTAGTCCTTTCGTGTTGTTCTCGGATTGTATTTTCAAAGAGGCCTGTAGGCGATGACGAAATGAGAGCTCCTACAGGCGATACTTTGATTGAGTTAATCCAATTTCCTTCCAAAAGAACGCCTCCCGAGGCAAAGATTGGTAGACTAGTTCGTCTCGGCACGCTACCCTCTTTATAATCGAAAAATTGATGAACTATATTGATCGGAAGCCATTCTCAGCAATGATGGCTGCTCTTGGCGTAACCCTCGTCTCTCCCCTGGCCCCTGCCAAGGAATTCGAGTTGCCATCATTCGCCTATGACTTTCTAGATAATCACTGCCTTGATTGCCATGACGCTTTCGAGCAAAAGGGTGACCTTAATCTCGAGGAACTGTACTTCAAACTGGAAGACAGTCAGATTTTCGAAAAATGGGTTTTGGTGCGCGACCAGGCAGATCACAGAAATGCCTCTTGAGAAACGTCGGCAACCCGATCCTAGCGATTTGAATCGATTCCTGGAATCGATCGGGAAGTCTCTGCTCATAGTAGACCAAAAGAGCGTCGCCAACAGTGGACGGGCCAAGGTATGTCGCCTAAATCGCTACGAATATGAAAACACGCTGAAGCATCTGTTGAAAGCCCCCTGGCTGCAACTCGCGGATCTCGGCTTGCCTTAAAGACAACTGAATGAGTCCAGTTGGATTTCCCATCAATTGGAGACCACGATGCTAAGCAAGTTGGAGTCGCCCTTAAATCTTGAAAATCCACTAGCCTAGAACCGGATCGGTCCTGGGTGATTGATCGCGGTGGCGTTTCTGGCGGCGCCGGGCATCTCAGCGTGCGGAGTACGATCCGTGTAGCTTCCTGCGGAAATGATTTTTCCATTTTCGATCCTCGGCGGCGTATGGCGATTTGGTGTTGGATTGCTGGGAATCGTATCGCCTGTCTGTTCCGTCCAATCGGCTATTAAGCCGCGGGCTTTCTCCAGGATATTCGCGTATTCAGGATTCCCTGCCAGGTTCGTTAACTGGTCGGAATCCTTGCTCAAATCGAATAACTCCTCATCGGGACATGGATTGGCGAAAATCTGTTGCTGGGCCGCCGTCGTCTTGCCGGCAGCATGAGCCTTCCAATGCTCTAAGCCCGCCGGATAATGGGTATCCGATTCGTAGGCCAGATTCGGCTGATTATTGTAGTTGTTTTTTATGTACACGAAGTCACCGAAACGAACCATGCGCTCGTGATTTTTGTAAACGTGCCAATTGTGCTCGGAAAAGGTCATCTGACGCACTTCCGCCTTCGGATTCTTCAATATCGGAACGAAGCTATGACCTTGGATTGCCTTCGGAGCTTCGACTCCCGCAAGTTCCAAGCAAGTGGCACTTAAATCTATCACGCTGATCAAGCTCTTAGTAAATGACGGAGTTCTTATGATATCAGGAAAATGCACCACCCAAGGCGTTTTGATGCCGCTTTCGTATAGGCGCGATTTGGCCCTCGGAAACGGCCGTCCATTGTCTGCCGCCACCACAATCATCGTATTCTCCAAAACGCCTTGCCGTTCTAGTTCCGCAGCCACCAAACCAATGTAGTGGTCGTAACGGCTCACTTCGTGATAATAGGAGGCGAGATCCTCGCGGGTAATAGGCGTATCCACCATGTAAGGAGGTATGATCACATCACTGGGATCGTAATGCGGGGCTTCGTCATTGATGGTCCACCCGCGATGAGCGTCGGAGGATGCGAACCAGAAAAAGAAGGGCTTGTCCTTGGGACGATTCTGCAAGTGGCCTACCCAGTCCTCCTCCTTGCCTGGGCCGCCACCGTCAGTGATCTTGTCAAAGGCTCGATCCTGATTTCCGAACATGTGGTTCTTGCCTGAAAGAACTGTGTGATAGCCTGCCTCACGCAAAAGCTCGGGAAAGCGAATCTGCGAATCGGGTAGCCGCACGTGTAGCTCTGGGGCTCCGGTGTTGTGTGGGTAGCGCCCAGTGATGATGCTGCACCTGCTAGGGCTGCAGCTGCTCGTCGTCAGATAGGCGTTGTCGAAGCGCATTCCGCTAGCGGCTAATCGATCGACACTAGGTGTCTTCAGGCTTGGATGTCCGTAACAGCCGAAGTCCTCCTGCGAGACATCATCGGCGATGAAAAAAATGAAATTGGGCTTATCAGCTGCGGGCGCAATGGAAACGCCTAGGACTAGGGAAAGAAAGAGGGATAGTCTCATTGTTGTAGTTTCATTAAGCAATCAGAGCGTAGGAGATAAATCGAAGAAAAGGGATATCGCTTGTCTGCCATGATCCAGGAAGATATTGAATCAAGTTTTTGGTAGCTAAACAAATTAATGCTACCTTCCCTTCACTAAATTCTATAATAGCTTTCAGCGTTGACGTGAAACAGCTTGGCTCGCTCATCTTCTGAAAACCCAACTGTAATGGCGTCGTAGGCCTCCCATACGGCGGAGTAATCGCTAAATAAGCTGTCGACAGGAAAATTGCTTCCGAACATGCAACGGCCAACGCCAAACGCTTCAATCATATCGATTACAAAGGGTCGGATACTCTCTGGCGTCCAATCGTGATCGCACATGCCGAGCCCGGAAATCTTTGCCGTCACATTGTCACAAGCCGCCAATCGCTTCATGGCTGACCGCCAAGCTTCGCTGCTCTCTGGATCGCGATCGGCAGGCATGCCCGCATGATTCAATATAATGGGAATATTAGGATAACGCTTAGCCAATCGAATGGCGTCGGGAACTTGATAGTAGAAGATCTGAAGATCAAAACTCAGGTTATGGGCTTCCAGAAGCCCATAGTTCATGAGCCACGTTTTGTCCTGCATGAAATCCCGATCAGACATGTGCCAGATTTCGTTGGGATGCCGATTGAGTCTCTGCCGAATGCCATGAGCATTCTTGTATTCGCAGTGCTGTGACAGTTTTTCATCTATGTCAGGCGAAGAAAAATCGGCAAAGGCTATAATCGCATGAAGGAATCCACCCGAGTCGGGATCATTCGCCAGACTTTGCAACCAACGAGACTCATCCACGGGATCCGCGGGATCGCGAAAACATTGGACATGGACCGATTTGCTTAACTCGAACGGACCCGCATCCGCTACCATATCATTCGGGAAATAAGTTCTGGGAAGATCGATCGGCTTCCCCCAAATCAAGTCCAAACTTTCGTCTGCAAGCCAGGTGTATTTATCGCTGGATACATCCCAGAAGTGATGATGGGCATCGATCATTTTCATTGGGCAGTAAATCCTCCATCTACCGTTACCAGAGAGCCCGTCATGAATGAGGCTTCGGATGAACCAAGAAAGTAAACTACGTTAGCGATCTCTTCGGGTGAAGCGATACGTCCTAGCGGGATGGATTCCGCTTCAGCATTCCAGGCTGCTTCAGTATCTCCTTCGTATTCCTTATTTCCCAGATCCTTGAAGATCTTGTCTGTGAGCGGCGTTTTTACGGTGGCGGGACAGATTGCGTTGATTCGAATGCCCAGAGGACTGAGCTCTACAGATAGCGACTTCGCCAATTGTCCAATGCCCCCCTTGGATGCGCCATAGGCAATTGATCCTGGTTTCCCGGCAAACACTTGATCGGATGCCATCAGCACGATACTGCCCTCCCCTGCCTCTCTCATATGTGGGGCAACGGCGGCCACCGCATACAGGGTCCCTTTGAGGTTTGTATCGATGACTGCATCGATGTCTTCATCCCCGAGCTCAAACAGGCTCGATAAGCGTTGAATGCCCGCGTTTGCGAATAATACCGACGGTGGTCCAAATGTATCGACGGCGCTTGCCACAGTGGCCTCGACCTTCTTTCGATCTCTGACATCGGTTTCGAAATAGGCGACGGATCCTGGATGTTCCTCCTGGCAGAGCTTTAGGCTCTCTTCTTTTTCGACATCCAGCAGGGCAATATCATAACCCTCGGAGGCATACTTTCTTACAGCGGCAGCTCCGATACCGGTAGCGCCTCCGGTGACAATGGCTAGGGACATGGTTTTGTTGGAATCAGAAGAACCTATCCCAAAACCTATCTTGGATGCCGTTGCGAGCGAAATCAGAGTGGATTTGCTGAGAGCAAGCTCGACATCTACTAGCGGATATCGCTGTTTTACTAAACCCTAAACCGTCACCGCTGATTTCGGCGATCGAAACGCCCACCCACACGATGCAGGTATTCGAACCCTATGTTGAAGAGGAGCACGCCGGCTAAAGCGATGCCTGCCCCCAAAACTCCTAACGCCGCCCACTCGTTCTGCAAGGTCCACAGAAATTGGCCAACGCAAAGGATGGATACAACGAGCAAGGTCGAGGTCCTACCGATATGATTCACGATAAAGGCTCCGAGAGGGGCGCCCAAGATGACGATCGGAGCAGCCGCTAACCAGTTTTCGAATACACTGGGCTGAAGAGAGCCAAACAATGTCTTGGTGGCTAAACCGAAGAGAGAGGTGAAAGTCATAATGATCACCGAGGTCGGAATGGCGATCTTGAGATCAGCCTGGCAAAGGAGGACCAACACCGCGTAGAGCACCATGTCCACGCCCACTCCGGTAATCGACGAAACCGTGGCTCCCGCCAACAATCCCACCAAAAAACCCGCGTTCCGGTCGAATCGATGGGCTCCTGGGGCCAGGCCCTCGTGCTGCACAATCTCTTTAACGCGATACAAGTGGAGAACGCCAAAGCTGCACCAAACGACCGCGAAAAGGACTTTGATGACTAGCCCGGATACAAGTGGGGACAAAAGCAGCACTCCAATCGGAGTCCCGATTGCGGAACCCAACACTGCCCAACGGAGCATGGGCCATTCGATCGGTTGTCGCCGGCAAAGGATAAAAAGCGTGGCACTGGTCATGCCGATGCTCTGAATCGCGAAGCTAAAGTCCCTGCCCAATGTGGGCGCCTCGCCAAAGAGCAACACCAGCACCGGAAATCCAACGGTTCCCCCACCCATGGGGGTCGAGCCAGCCGCATAAGACCCAATGGCCATGGCCAGAGCGATCCCCCAATGCTCAGCGAGTGTTTGCCAATAATTGCCCACGAAAACAATCGAAATCCAAACAGCATAAAACCCGACCAGCCATACTAGCCATGGGCGAAGCTCTTTGATTCTCGATTTCGGCATAGCCAGGCAAACTCTACCATTAGGCCACAGAATCAAACTCTAACTCGACTCAGCTAATCGAATCCCCTGATTAAGCCCTTTCAAAACCTCGCCTCAGCCCTGCAGCTCTCCGCAAATGGAAATATCTCGATAAATCACTAGGAACTAATAAATTTTTCGAACGATTCATAAATTAGGGGTCCAAATGCACCCCTACAAAATCAATTTAAGGTAGCCCGAATTCGATGAATTTACTGAGGTTAGACAATCGTATCAACCGCCGGCAAATGCTTCGAGGGGCCGGGGTCGCTTTTCCCTGCCTTTCCTGGAAGCGATGCTTCCGCCTTTCACCCATCGCCACTTCGCGACGTCAGCACCTGACACAAAAGCGCCACGGCGCGTTGTGGGAATCTGCAACAATTTAGGCTATCGTTGCCCATTAGTTTACAGTAGGTTTTCTACAAGCTCCAGCGCCAGTGAAGGAGCATGGCTTTCAGTTTGGCGGTCCGCTCGGGATAATGCTCCGCGACATTCTCTTGTTCGCGGATGTCGTCTTTCAAGTTGAAGAGCTTTGTATCCGTTCCATCATCATTCGTGAGTAGTTTCCAATCGCCATCTCGAATGGCATTAGTTGGGCTGATGAAATTCTCATTGCCAGGCTTCAGAATTCCAGGATTACCTGCGTATTCCCAGAGAACGGGAGCTCGTCGTACTATAGATTCCCCCCGCAAGGCCGAGCTCATGTCATAGCCGTCTAGCTCCCAGTCGCTTGGGATTGCCGTATCCGCCAAAGCATGCAAACTGGGAAAGAGATCGACAGCCGCTACAACTGAGGCGTCATTGGTCTTCCCAGAGGGGATCGTTCCCGTCCAACGAATGATAAAGGGCATACGGATACCGCCCTCGTACAAGCTCCATTTGCGGCCGTAGAAGCCGCCCGTCCAACCTGGAGGCGTAAAGCCCGCTTCGTAATAGCGCGGCCAATCAGTGGGACCATTGTCGCTAGTGAAAATTATAATGGTATCATCCCCTAGCCCGAGGTCGTCGACAGCATCGACTAAGCGGCCGAATTCGCGGTCCATATTATCCAAGACCGCATAGAACTGCTGGACAAACGGGTTGTTAGAAAACCTCTCGTACTTTTCCATCCACGACTCGTGAGGCTCATGACGATCGTGAACGTCATTAGGGAATACGTGCAGATAAAACGGATCATCCTGATGCCGCTTCATAAAGTCTATGGCCCGATCCACGTAGATCCCGGTGGTCTGGTATTTCTCCACGTAATCTATCTTTCCTCGGGCTAGCTTGGCGCTCTGTCCATTGAGACCCGTCTTGGAAAAGAGAATACGGTCTCCAAGTCCCTCAAATGAGACCAACGACTCCTGGAAGCCATAAGCTTGCGGAAAGGGCGCCACAACGTCGCGCCCGCCACCCATGTGCCATTTGCCAAAGTGAGCCGTCGCGTAGCCCTTGGCCTTGAAGCTCTTGGCCATGGTTTGAACGTTTGGATCCAGATAGTCCACCATGTTGCGTTCACTATTCTGCTTCTTCGAAGCGAAGTGTGCCCAAACCCCATGGCGACCCGGGGCTTGGCCCGTATTCAGAGCCACCCGGGACGGCGAGCAAATTGGCGAGTTGCTGTAGTAGTTGGTCAGCTTCAAGCCTTCGCTGGCGAACCGATCGATATGCGGCGTCTCCATGTCCGGGTTCCCGAAGCATGAAGGATCCGCATAACCCATATCATCGACATAAAAGATAATGATATTGGGCTGACTTTCCGATCGCTCGGCGAAAATGCCAAAAGGTAACGATAGCGCCAATACGAGAAAGACGAATACGCGGGCAGAAAACTCCATAACCAGATCCAGATTAGCGATCTACTACTCTGTCGAACGCTTAGCCGGCTTGGGAAACACGGCCACCTCGTTGGCCCAGGCAAGCCAGTCCTTGGACAATCGGGCGAGAACCTCCGGCTGGCTTTTCGCCAGATCCTTCGTTTCCGTACGATCCGCCTCGATATCGTACAATTCCCAATTCTTTTCATTGGGACCACCTGGCACCGACACTTTAGATCCCACCAACTTCCACTTCCCGTCCATTAGAGCGGCGTTGCCTTCATGTTCAAAGTAAAGTGGCTGAGAACGTTTAAGCGGGTCCCCTTTGAAGGCCGCAGCCATGGAGACGCCGGTCAATTCCGGTATGGCATTTCCTGCGTAGGTTCGAGGGTAATTCGCGCCAGTGAGCGCATATACCGTTGGGGCGAGATCGATCAGGTAAGCAGGATCCGAATACCAACCCTTGCGAGCTTTGATGCCATTGGGCCAATGAGCAATGAAAGGCGTCGAAAGCCCGCCCTCATGAGTAAAGTGCTTGAACTTTCGAAATGGCGTATTGGATGCGTTGGCCCAAACCTCCCCATAGGCAGGACCAGCCCCGTATGTGCGTTCCCAGGTTTCCAAGTCATGCGGATCCGTCCGCCCTCCAAGCTTGCCGCCTTCTTGACAGGCGCCATTGTCGGAGAAAAACATGATCAGCGTATTTTCCAGTTGATTCGTTTCTTTTAGATAAGCCACCAGACTTCCGATATTCTGGTCCATTCGGTCGATCATAGCCGCGTAGTTGGCCATCCGAAGGTCCATCTCGATCTTCTTGGCTTCATCCATCTCCTCCCAGGCCACATGTGAGCGCTCGCTCAACTGCCAATCTTCATCAATCAATCCGATCTCACGCTGACGCTTTAAGCGCTGCTCGCGCAAGGCGTCCCAACCCATTTTGTATCTACCGATATACTTTTGCACTTCCTCTTGATGGGCGTGTAAAGGCCAGTGCGGGGATGTGTAGGCCAAATACAGAAAGAAGGGGCGATCCTTCCCGGCATTCTCCTCTTTGATAAAGCGAATCGCGTTATCCGTGAAAGCATCCGTCGTATAGTACCGCCGGTCTGTGGTGCTTTCCGGATTCTCGATATGCGTATTGCCTTCGGTGATACCGCGAGGATATTCGGGATCGAAGAAATTAGTCGCACCCGCCAAACAGCCGTAAAATTTCTCAAAGCCTCGTTGCAAAGGCCAGCGATCCTGCTTGTTCATTCCGAGGTGCCACTTACCGGCAAGGATGGTCGCATAGCCGTTTTCCTTGAGAACTTCCGCCATCGTTACGCAATCGCGGTTGAGGTGGCCGCGATAATTCGGAAATCCTGGTCCATGATCATACTTAAAGGTCTCTGGCGGATTTGTCATCCAGCCGATGCCCGTCTGATGCGGATGCAGGCCAGTCATCAAGGAGGCCCTTGTCGGACAACAGCGGGCGCTGTTGTAAAAACGGGAGAATTTCATCCCGTTGGCAGCTAGGCTATCGAGGCTGGGTGTTTCGATTTCCCCACCATAAGCTCCGATATCCGAATAACCCATGTCATCAGCCAGAATGATGATCACATTCGGTCGGTCCGTCGCGACAGCGAAGCAGAAGGAGAGTAGCAGGGGGAGCGTTGAGAGTATCTTAATTGGGTATTTCATAGGGAGATATTGTAGCTAAACAATTGTGATCAATATCGTAGAGTTGTTGTTAGAGCGGCTTTATGCCGCGATCAGGCAGTTTCATCGCGGCATGAACCCGCTACTACGATTTAAAACGTACTATAATATTTGAATCATATTATCATTTCCTGGCGATTCGCGTCATTCGTGGTTGCGTTTCTCCAACCTACCTTGTCACAGGCAGGCTGCTCGATTGCGTCCGGTACTTGTCGAGCAGTGCTTTCAACGCTACCGACTTTTCGGGATATTTGAGATAGACGTTAGTGGTTTGCTTAGGATCTTCACGAAGATTGTAGAGCTCCGCTGGCTCATCGTCATCGTTCACCCCCAAAGCATTTAAAATTGGTTCAGGCTCTGCATTGTCCGCCCCGCTAGGACCATCGATATAGACCCAGTCGCCTTGGCGAATGGCGAAATTCCCGCGAGCGCTGTGATGAACGGTAGCTTCTCTAATGCGTTCTTTCAACGGTTCCCCTTTGAGGACAGGCAGAATGCTGTAGGAATCTTCAGCTGAACCAGCGGGAAGCTCATAGTCCAAGATATCCGCAACGGTAGCCATAATATCCGTCAGGCAAACGACTTCACTCGACAGCGTGCCTGCTGGTATACGTTCTCGCCAGCGAGCGATGAAAGGCACCCGATGTCCTCCCTCATAAAGATCGCGCTTAGCTCCGCGACGACCGTTTGAACTCCAATGATCATAATCTTGAATATGTTCGTAAGTATTTGTTTCGGCCCCGTTGTCCGCGGTGAAAACCACCAGCGTGTCATCCGCTACTCCATTTTCTTCCAGGCTCGTCAAGAGCTCGCCAACGGCATGATCGAGCTCAACCACGAAATCGCCAAATACCCCGCACTCGCTCTTCCCATAAAACTGCTGATTGGGATTGATTGGCCGATGCGGGCTGATGGGGGCAAAATAAGCGAAGAATGGCGTATCCGATTCTGCGTTACGCTTGATAAAGGCTTTGGTCTTTTCCACCCAAGCGGGGATCATCTGCTCAAACGTGAAGCCCGGCGCTCGAAATCCGCTGTCGTTGTTGCCGCCAATGATCTTGCTGGGAATGTGGGTCAGGTCGAAGGGTTCCGAGGGTTCGATCAACACTTTTCGATTTTCCATGAACCCCCACGCAGGCCTAGACAGACCGAAATAGTAGGTGAAGCCCGCATCCAAGGCGCAATAGACAACGGGAGCGCTCCAATCGATATTCTCCGGTTCTTGCTTTCCTGACGGGTCTTTGAGTGTCCATTGTTCACCTAAATGCCACTTTCCAACAGAAGCGGACGCATAGCCAAAGGACTGAAGCATCGCCGGAAGCGTTAGACGCCCTTTCTCAATCAATGGAGGGGACCCCCCGCTAAGCACGCCTCGCTTCAGCGATGAGCGCCACGCGTACCTGCCCGTCAGCACGCCATATCGAGTTGGCGTGCAGACGCCTGAAGGACTGTGGGCATCCAGAAAGTTCATTCCTTCAGCCGCTAGCTTATCCAGGCGCGGCGTAGGGATCTTGGAATCCGAGTTATTAACTGACAAATCGCCTTGCCCTAGATCGTCAGCCAAAATGAGGAGAATATTCGGTCGATCGTCGGCGAGTGATAATAAGCCTGAAAGCGATATAAGGAGTAAGCATCTAAGTATTTTCATTCGCTAACGGGAATCTAGAAATAATTTGGCGAGACGCCTTCAAAAAAACGGGCAGTAGCATCAATTTTGAGAGAGCAAAGCGTGGGAGGGGTTTATACCGCGATAATATGGAGGCAACCCGAGCCGAAATCGCGGGATAAACCCGCTCCTACAAATTCTTTTTTACCATGCATTTTGTTCTTCGCGTAAAGTTGGCCAACCAAAAACGCTCTCCCATAGTCGCTCGTGCGAGTCCGTTAACGCCCGACCATCTTACTTTGGATGCAGAGTGGAACGTGACGTCCCGGCGCTTTCATTTGTATGTGGAAATCGATAAATTGAGGCCAAAGGTCAGCCACTAGATGGCGCTCCACCTTCAGGAATTTGATATTCATAAAATTATGACTGATTTAAAATCTCCTTTTATCAATATATATGCTCTCCACGCTTGGCGGCCGCGTGGGCTTCGCGAGTATCCAAACGAACCCCAGGATCATTTTGATCGTGCATCCAAAGGTCCAGCTCCCGACTGAGCTCGTCCTTGATTTTAGAATACATCGGGTCGCCAGCTAGATTGACCTGCTCGTGAGGATCTTGGGCGGTGTGATACAGCTGCTCAGGCGGGCGCTTCATATAGCGCTTCACGAGTCTCGCCGCTTCGTTGGTTTGCCCGCTTTCGAACATCCAAGTGCCCCAGTACGGATTATTCAATGCGCCATCACCCCTAATTCCCATGAGGTGCTTCTCAATATAAATGTCGTCTGGACTTAAATTGCGGATGTAGCGAAACTCGCCGTTCGTGACAGTACGAATTGGATACGCCGGTCCTTCTGGTATATTATTGTGCACGCCATAAGCGTAAGTCCGGTGTGTTGCGTTTTCGTTTTTCAGAGCAGCAACGAAGCTGGTACCGTCGAACTCAAATTCGGTCGGATCGCCTCCTCCTATCTCAACAAGCGTCGGCGCTACGTCGGTGTACTGGATAATGGCGTCGGTACGCTTGCCCACAGGGGCCTTCTCAGGCCAGCGGGCGATCAGAGCCGTATGCACACCGTTTTCCCAATTGGTCCATTTACACCCGGGAAACTGTGAACCCTGTTCCGATGTGAATAGCACCAGCGTATCATCCGCCTTGCCAGTCGCTTCCAGCGTATCCAAAATTTCCCCAACCTGTCCGTCCATATAAGTGATCTCGGCCAAATAGCGGGCGAAAGCATCACGTGTGACTGCAGTATCCACCAAGTAAGGGGGTAAATCGATCTTGTCATCAGGATACTGAGAACGGTCGCCCATTACCCAGGGCACATGTGGTTCGACCAAGGCGACTACCAAGCAAAACGGCTGATCATTGTCGCGACCCATGAACTCTTTCACTCCCTTCAAATCGTGATCCTGGGTCGGAGATCTCACGGCGCTCCGATCGAATCCTTCGACTACCTCGAACGGATAGGCTTTTTTCGGGACGACATGAACTTTTCCCGCCAATCCTACCCGATAGTTCAAAGCCCCTAGGTAGTGCGGCAAGCTCTTAGTATCTGGACGGCTCCCCGAATGGTTCCAGGCTGCTCCATTACGCATCGGATGCTGTCCGGAATAAAGTTCTGACCTACAAGGCAGGCACATCGCCTCAGACAAGTAGGCACGATTGAAGACGAGCCCCTCCGAGGCAAGCCGATCGATATTCGGCGTGATGGCGTTGCGACCTCCATACAACGGCAGATCGTTGTACGTGCAATCATCGGCAATAATGATAAGTACATTGGGGGATTCATCGGTTGCCACGACAAGAAGGCCGATGCCAAAGCAAGCGATTGTTATTAGATAATTCCGTATCCAATTGTTCGGATTGAAAAGTCTGCTGTTCCCGTAAACGGGAGTGCTGAACTGGCCGGGGTCTGAGGAGAAGGGCATTTTCTGTGGCCTACGGTTGAAAACTTAGGGATAAAGGGTGAAGCATCAAATTTTAAAAAAGAGTGGAACAGGCATCCTGCATGCATGCAGAGGTTGAGGTCACAGACTGGAAGCCTATGCCACCATTTATGGCAGCTCGGCTTGCGCCGCCGTCTCTTTGCTGAGGCGTGAGATCGCCCGCTAGCATTTCGGTAACGAAACAAGCCTGAAGGTAATTACACGAACTGAGTGAATAGTTCGTATTGGCTAAAAGCGTTTTGTAGGCAAAGGAATTCCACCAACAAGCGCCTATCGAAAATCAACATTGATACGGCAATGCCATGGCTATGTAGATTAACCTTCAGGATCAATTCTATCAGAACTCCTACAAATTCAGTGGTTTGGAAACACTATTGGAAGTAAAGGCCGGAACTAGGCAGTAGACGCTCGGCTCGCGGCGCCATAGTTCTACCGTTTCCCTACTTCGAGTTACCATACAACAACCATTGATTAGACCTTAATCGCCACTTAATCCACTTTCGTATGAACAAGTCTACGACTTCGTTACTCCTATGAAATCTATCGCCATCATGCTGCTTGTGTTTGTTTCGGTAGCGTCAGCAGACCCCATAGAGATTGGATCCCGATGGGAATTGTTTGTCGAAGATTACCTCATCCAGAAAATGGAAGGCAATCTGGAGTTACGGTTTCATCACCCATCGCCACAGGAGATCGTTCTCAATCACGATGAAACCTGGGAAGGGACGGGCAGTGGTTATCACAGTGTTTTCCAGGATGGAGACCTCTGCCGCATATATTACAGAGTCTGGCACATCGACGTATCCGAGGGCCCGCTCGATACCAGTCGCCACCCACTCTACTGCTGCTATGCGGAAAGCGAGGATGGCATTACTTGGCGAAAACACAAACTCGGGTTGCACGAGTTTGAAGGATCGGTGGAAAATAACATCGCTATTGTCAGCGAATCCGTCGGCGAGCTGAACGTAGATGCCGGTCATCCAGCGGTGTTCAAAGATCCCAATCCCAGCGCAGCTAAAGAATCTCGCTACAAAGCCTTTCTTAGATCTTCAGATCCTAACGGATTGGTTGTTTATCACTCCCCAGATGGCCTCTCCTGGTCACCCCTATTTGACGAACCGATACTGCGACTCAAGGGAGCCTTTGATTCTCAGAATCTGGCCTTTTAGGGTCCGAAGTTCCAACGTTACCGAGGCTACTGGAGAGTCTTTTCTGGAGGCACCATTACCGACACCGAATGGAAACCGGAAGGCGTGCGGGCTATCCGAACCGGTCAATCAGACGATCTGCGGCATTGGGACCACCTAGCCGATCTCACGAACGAGAATTCTACCGACGAACATCTCTACACTAACGGTGTTCAACCCTACCACCGCGCTCCCCACATCCTCATTGGACTCCCCACACGCTACATAGAGCGGGAGAACCAGGCGGCGATGAAATCGTTGCCCGATCCAGACAACCGAGAGCAACGGGCCGTTGCCCGGGAACGTTATGGCCATGCGTTGGCAGAGGGACTCTTCATGAGCAGCCGAGACGGAATCCATTTCAATCGATGGAACGAGGCATTCCTTCGCCCGGGTCCAGAGTGCGCCGGCACATGGCTCTATGGCTCCCATTACTTGACTTGGAGTGTAGTTGAAACAAAGTCTTCTATTTCCAACGCGCCAAATGTACTGTCTCTCTACGCCTCTGAAGACTATTGGCACGGCAAAGGAAGCGCCTTGCGACGCTATACGCTCCGCCTGGATGGTTTTGTATCCGCTTCCGCCAATTGGTAGGGCGGTACCATACTCACTAAACTCTTTACCTTTAAGGGCGACAAACTTGAACTGAATTTCTCCAGCGCCGCTGCTGGACATTTTCGTATCGAAATACAAGATACAAAAGGCAATCCCATTTCAGGATTCGCGCTGGAAGATTGCCCACCCTACTTTGGTGATTCGGTTTCGCGAGCCATTGCATGGAAAACGAATCCGATCTTTCAAAATTGTCTGGCCGACCCATCCAACTGCTTTTCGAGCTCAAGGATGCCGACCTGTATTCCTTTCGGTTTAACTGAACCGAACTTCGGTTAAAGAAGCGATTGGGGATGCGAGTAGAGTCGACTGATTCTCCGCGATTAAAATATGGAGAGCCGAGCCGGTCCTTCCTAGCCGCTGGGCAACACAGTAGACCGGCATTTTATCGCGGTTTGATTCTAACCAACGTTGTAAAAATGGACCACAGACTGTCGACTAAGGATAGTCGACCCTACTCAATCGACAATGGTAGGGCTGGTTGGGTGTCTCGCCAGTAGCCTTGGCTAAGGCGGATCCCCAACCCGCCGAAACGGTCAATGTAACTAGACTTAGCCACGACCTGTAGACCGCGGCTACTAGTTCTCGACATAGGCTCTGTTCGTGGCAACTCTCGAACCATGGTCCACGTTATTGCCACGATACGAGTAAAAACAGGTAGCTTGCCGGAGTTCCTTGAGCATTTCAAAGCCAATGTGCCCAATGTTCTCGATGAGGACGGCTGCATTGAATACAACCCGACGATCGACACAGAAACGGATTTGGATGCCCAGCAATGCGATGAGCAAGCTGCCGTCATCGTGGAAAAATGGCGGGACTTGCCCGCCTTGAAAGCCCACCTGGAAGCGCCTCATATGCTAGCCTTTCGCGAACAGGTCAAAGACCTTGTGGAGGGAGCTTCGCTGAAGATCCTCGAGAATGCCTGAAGAGGACAAGGACGCTTTCTGGATTTCCCAAAACGCGGAGCTGCGGCTTACCGCTACGCCCGTCCTTTATCATTGCGAACCCATTTGGAGCTGGAAAGCCGATTCCCTTCCCGATTTCGCTATCTGGGGAATCCTGGAAGGCTCCGGCCAACTAAGACGGAACGGCAAGTCCTTCACGCTAGCTACCGGATTCTGCTTCCTTTTCGAACCAGGAGAGGAAATCGAGGCCGAACAGGATCTGGCGGACCCGCTTTCCTTATTCGTCGTAAGGTTCCAAATATTGGATACAAAATCAAATGAACTTTCTTCTGACCAAATACACACGCCCAGCCAGCCCGTACACATACCCAGTGGTCGGATCCTGAAGGCTATCTCGCATCTCGCCTTAGCGTGGGACGCGGAGAACGAAATCGAAAAGCAGTTGCAGGATCACGCCCTGCGCATGCTTCTCCTCCTCATGGCCGACGCGTCTCGAACCATATTCGACGATCGGATCGCTAGAGTTTCATCCTTAATTGATTCCGATCTGGGACGAAAGTGGACCATCGAGGAGCTGGCTCGCGAATCCGGGCTTTCCCCCTCCCAGTTCAGCCGTATTTTTTCCAAGCAGTACGGCGAGCCGCCCATACAGAACCTCATCCACAGGCGAATGAACGCGGCCAAGCAACTCGTCCTGGAAACAGATCTCTCTATCCATGAAATCAGCCATCGAGTCGGCTACGAGAATAATGCTTTTTTCCAAAGGCAGTTTCTCAAGCACGTTGGATTCGATCCCCAATCCCTGAGACGCAATCGAGCCCTTTGAGAGCAATCGGGCCGCATATAAGCCCATATTTCGGTTTCCAAAGCGACGCGACTTTGAACAGATTCATCGATTTAGGATCTCGCTTGCCTAATTGACACTGCCAGATCCGCTACCTATACGCCTCGGATATGTCGAAAAACGCCGTTCTTCTTGTCAACCTAGGCTCGCCCGACAGCACTGCTATTTCCGATGTGCGGACCTACCTTCGGGAATTCCTCTCCGACGAACGTGTCCTCGACACGCCGAAGCCGATTCAGCAATTCGTGCTCAACTGCTTCATTTTGCCCACCCGCCCCAAGCGTTCGGCAGAGGCCTATCAGAAGGTCTGGACTGATCAAGGATCACCGTTGGTCGTGACTAGTCGGAATGTTCAAGACCTACTTCAGGACCGGATCGACGATCGCGTCGAGCTAGCCATGCGGTACGGCAACCCTTCCATACCTCGAGCCATCGACAAATTGAAGTCAAAGGGCATCGACCGGCTTCTGCTGATTCCCCTGTACCCGCACTATGCGATGTCGAGCTACGAAACTGTCGTGGTAAAAGTCATGGAGGAGATTGCCGAAAAGATGCCTGACCTCGATGTTCGCACGGTGCAGCCATTTTATGACGAGCCGGATTACATCGAAGCGCTTTACCAATCGGCCAAACCCTACCTGGCAACGGATTACGATCATCTTCTCTTTTCCTACCATGGAATCCCCTTGCGGCATCTGACCAAGGCCGACTCTTCTAAAGGCCATTGCCAGGTGGTTAAAGATTGCTGCAACACCTGCAGCCCTGTGCAATCCACTTGCTACAAGGCCCAGACCATCGCCACTACTAACGCATTCGTGAAACGGGCCGGGATATCTCCAGAGAAATATTCCGTATCCTTCCAATCACGACTGGGTCGAGAGCCCTGGCTCGAACCCTATTCGGACCAAGTGCTTCCTGAACTCGCCAAGCAAGGGAAAAAACGCCTATTGGTAATGACACCCGCCTTCGTATCCGATTGTCTGGAGACGCTTGAGGAAATCGCCATGGAAGCAAAAGAGGGATTCCTGGAAGCGGGAGGCGAATCCTTCGAAGCCATCCCTTGCTTGAACGAACATCCTGCCTGGATCGATTTCCTGGCCAAGAAGTCCCGCGAAGGGCTGACCAGCGTTGCTTAGGGAAAGTCGACGTTTTGGATTTCGCTAAACCTCTATATGCAGAGGCCGCTTGGGGACAAACAGCCCTACCTTTATTAATTCTTTACTTCGCCTTTGGTAGGGCCGGTTATCCTCTAACCGGCCGATTCTCTATTTTGTCAACCGTCCAATGCGGTTGCTTGAGAAAATACTGTTTCTCCGCGCGAAGGTATCCGACGGAAGCGCCATCAGTGGGGATTTCGGATGGCTCACGATGGCAATTTCTTCCCCGCATTCGAAAATCTCTCCATCGGCATGAAAATATCCCGGCTTGCTCAATCTGATGTTGATACGTTCCGAGCAGAAGGCTTTCACTTTGCGGCTTCCTTATATAGCCTTGGAAAAGATGCGCCAAAATAGGCCTATCGTTACTAGAAATCCCGGTGATTGAATAGCGACTACATTCAGCTTGCCGTCCTTGAGTGAAGCGTCGGGGGCGATGTAGGTGTTGCTCCCGTATTGGGAAGAATTAGCGATGGCGAGAACCAAGGCGTCGATAGACACGCATCCATCGTCTAGCGTAAGCCTGTATTTCGACGCCTGCCGGGCAATATCTGTGGCGTGTTTCGCCTCCTCGGTAAGAACGGAGCGGGCCTTCAGGCCTCTTTCCTTGATGAGGGCATCAACGATCTCCTTGCGGATAGATCCTTTGTTCCGCTTTCCTGAGATCGGGTTGATGATGAATACGATTTCACCCTGCATTTACACCGAATTGGCGTACATTGTCCTATCACGGTTATTAACGGTCTCAAGCGATCGCTTGAATTCTTGTATGCCACGCTCCCAGCTCACGGCCCGCTGCGTAATCATAGGACACCACGGCTAAACCCGAGGACAGAGCCTCAGTAACCACGTTCCCGAAAGTTTCGGTGACACTTGGAAAGAGGAAAATATCGCTGGAAGCATAGTAGCGGGCAAGATCCTCGCCTTTCTGCATTCCCGCGAAAACGATATCCGGATACTTGGTTTGCAATCGCAAGTGCTCAGGGCCATCTCCTACGATCACCATGATAGATCTCCCGGTAATCGGTCGAGAGCGAAGAAAGGCATCTACTGCGAAATCGATGTTCTTTTCGCTCGCTGCTCGCCCCACCTAGACCACAGTGCGATCCCCGGTTGAAGCGCCCCACTCCAACCTCAATTGCTCATCACGTCTATCCCGCGAAAACAGATCCGTATCCACTCCGCGTGAGAGTACCGCCGTGTCCTTAAAGCCCACCGCTTTCAGTTCATCGGCCATTTGCCTGGTCGGCGCTAGCGTGCAGCCACAGCTATTGTGGGTAATCCGGAGGAATACTAAAATGAAATCCCTAATTAACCCGATTTTGTAGTGTCCCGTATACTGGTGAAAATTGGTGTGAAATGTCGAAGACGTTGGAATCCGTAGCGCTCTAGCCCCCAAAGGGTAGCCAAACCCTAGGGTCATTCCGTCGCTACATGAGCTAAATCTGGTTTCGCATCCGTCCACTCTCTAAGCAATCGATACGCCTCCGGACGCCCCATACGCAGCCCTTCATAGCCTGGTAAAGGCACGCCAGGCATGATCAATTCCTCAAAAGGATTCTCGCCTGCTCCCTTGTCATTTCCATCCGAGGTCTGGTAACGCCTTACCGCCTGGACCTGATATCCTTGGTTTGCCAAACCGTGGACCAGGTATCCCAGGGTCGTGGATACGCCGCTGACTTCCGGCGGAAAGGTTTCCGTCACTAAAGCCAACCTCATTGGCTTCCTCCCCGATGACTCAGCTACTGCGGAATGGGAAGCAAGGCGCTAGCCCCGGTATCCGGGCCTAAGATTTCGATCAACTCGATTTCGAAAATCAATGCCGATGCGGGCGGCACCCCAGGTCGCCCCGCATCCCCGTAAGCCAATCTGGCAGGCACATATAATCTCACTTTGCCACCTACGCCGATCAATGGAACTCCTTGCGTCCACCCTTCAATGACGCCGCCTAACGAAAAATCAGATGGTTCGTCTCGCTTGTACGAGTTGTCGAACTCAGTCCCGTCAAGAAACGTGCCTACATAATGGCATCGAACTCTATCATTCTTGCTTGGCTTCTCATTGCTTCCTGGCTCCAGGATTTGGAAGAAAAGCCCAGTGGCCAGCGATTGGTACTCGGGTCGGCCGACAAGGGTGTCGAAAAACTCGACCTCCGCCTCTTCGTTTCGCTTCTTTTGCTCCTCTCTCACGATACCTTCGCGTTGCAGCCAATAATTCTGCACCGGATTTATGGAACGGGATAAATCCGTTGGCGGATCCTCGCGATTGATGTACTTCATCATCCCGCGGGCTATGACCTCAATCTCGGCATCGGTCACTTCAAGTCCTCCCAGGTTGAATCGCTCTGCCAACAGATAGCCCCATGTCTCAATCAATTCCATGGAGGTGAATTCAGCGACTTCCTCTTGCAGGGACCTATCAGGAGCTTGTCCCGGTAGATTGACGCTCGCCAGCAAAGCGAGGAGTAAGGCGGTAGCAGTGGGCTTTTTCATAAGATTGTCGTTTTCTGGTTTATAAGCCTAAGACGGCTGATTTATCAATGCGCTGCTTGAAGCGGCAGGCTCAGAGAGACTGCAAAACCTAGAACTTAAACCACTAGCAAAACGAGTCGGATTGTAAACGACCAAAACCACCCGCGAATTTTGGACAACGAATCCTTCTGGATAAGCGGAGATGGCGTTATCACCAGCGCTAAGAGCCGGCCTAAATCGAAGGTCTTGGACCTGACCGTTACATTTCGGTTAAACAAAAAGGCGGAAATCGAGTGGGCTCGATCGCCCCTGAAGAAGTTCAATTCACAGAGCGAAGCTCACTGGCTCGTATCGGCCTGGATATCGCTTCTAAACGCCCGCCGTCGCATTGCGTAGGCGTAAGGACTGCCTCTAGCAATTGTGTTAGCCTCGAGCGCCTTTCGCCCAACTTTTTGTTGCCAAGAAAGCGCAATCGCTCGCTTAATCCCTTACCCATGCCAGATACATCATCGCTTACTGTACTCGTCGTTGGCTCCGGAGGCCGCGAACACACTTTAGCTCATGCTTGCGTCAATAGCCCGCTCGTCGCCCAGACAATTGTCGCTCCTGGAAATCCCGGTATGGCTACCGAAGATTGCCGCTGCGTAGATATCGCAGCCGATGACATCGACGGCTTGCTGGAGCTGGCCCAAAACGAGCGAGTCGATTTCGTCATAGTAGGTCCGGAAGTGCCCCTTTGCCTGGGACTTGTTGATCGATTGAACGAGCTAGGCATCTCGGCCTATGGCCCCACATCGGACGGGGCTCGTTTCGAGGGCAGCAAGATCCATACGAAGGAATTGCTATTCAAGTACAACATTCCCACCGGAGCGGCGGCATCCTTCAATGATGCTGGAGCCGCAATCGAGTACCTGGATACCGCTAGCTACCCAATAGTCATCAAGGCTGATGGGCTGGCGGCCGGGAAAGGGGTCACTATAGCCGAAGACGACGAGACCGCCAGAAAAACGGTAAGCGATATGATCGACGGTGGCGCATTTGGAGACAGCGGGAAGAATGTGCTCATCGAGGAATGCCTGTTTGGAGAGGAAACGTCGATTCACGCCATTGTATCCGGGAAAGACTATAAAATCTTGCCCACAAGCCAGGATCACAAACAGATCCATGAAGGTGACACCGGTCCGAACACGGGGGGAATGGGAGCCTATTCTCCAGCAGACCTGATAGACGACGCCATGATGCAGCGGATCGAGGCGGAGATTGTGAAACCCAGTGTGGACGCAATCGCTGCCGAAGGAATCGACTACAGAGGCACGCTTTTTATCGGTTTGATGATGACCAACAGCGGACCTAAAGTACTCGAATTCAACACTCGATTCGGCGATCCCGAAACCCAAGTTTTGATAACCCGTTTGGAAACCGATCCTGTTGCCCTAATGTTAGCGACCGCCAAAGGCGAGCTCGACCAAATCGATGTGAAGGTAAAAGATGAATACGCAATGGTTGTTGTCCTCGCATCAGAGGGCTACCCCGGAAGCTACCCCAAAGGGGAAGTCATCACTTTTCCCGATCACTTTAGGGATAATGAAATCATTTTCCATGCGGGAACCAAGCAAAACGAGAACGGGGAGGTCGTCACTAACGGCGGAAGAGTCCTGGGTGTCACTGCCTTAGGATCGACCCTTCAAGAGGCGGCCGAACGAGCCTACTATATTTGCGACAAGGTTGACTTTTCATCGAAGTACCTTCGCCGCGATATCGGCGCCAAGGAATTGAATCGGGCGTAAGGGGTTCTGAGACCTTCCTGGCTGCGAGGAGCAGATGACCTTTGTAGGAGCGGGTTTATCCCGCGATAGCTTCGATGCGCTCGTTTTGGAGATCACGGGATGAACCCACTCCTGCAAGCCCTAAGAAACACTCCTCACTCAATCGGCCAGTTTGAATAGGAAGAACTCGTATTTCTTGGCTGCGGCGAACTTGTCCGCGTCCAGCAAAACGCGCTGAGACATAGCCTTCTCGTATTTACCGTGACCGAACCAACAAGCTATCTTCCAGAGAAATGGATTCCGTTGCCGAAATTTTTCCGTGAGAATATCCGCTCCCAGAAGAATCTTGTCGGCCCACTCGCTGGCGATTTCTAGGGATTTGCGAATATCCGGAGTGATATCGCGCCGCGAAACGATCTCAAACGGGCTAAACTCCGCCACTCGCAGAAACTCGTTGTAGTCATGGCCGCTTTTGGACAGCTCACCTGCGTCCTGATCAACAACGAAGTAGTCGCATATCATCAAGTACCCCCCTGGGTTCAAGAGCTTTTGCGACATTTCGAAAACCTTCTCAATTGGTATATACTGGCAGGATTCGCTCATTATGACGAGGTCGTATCCACCATCCAAATTCGAATCTTCGAACTTGGCGAAGTGAAAGGGGGCATCGACTTTCTCGGCAAACACCGCCTTTTGGTTAATATCCGGGGAAAGGCCTTCGACTAAATAGCCCTTCCTCTTGAGATTCAAGCAAAGCTCGCCAGTACCGCATCCCACATCCAGAATCCGCTCGACTCCTTCGGGCACGTTTTCGATCAGAAAGTCTTCGTAACGTTTTTGGGCCGCCTGCAAAGCCTCCATCGTTAGTGGATCGTCGGGCAACCACATCCCGTAATGCAATCGCTCTAGGCCTAGAACGTCACGATAGAAGCGAAGAGCGCGGTCATTCTTCGCTTTTTCTGTTGCGGGTTCGCTAGAGCTCATAAGGAGGTAATTGGAGTTTAATCGGAGCGACCGCTAGCCAACCGGGAGATAAAATTTTGTAAAGAGAATTCTCTGACGCCTAGTTACCGCAACCTGACCGGATTACCGCTTGATTTCAAAGCTACGTGTTATTGCTATCGAACCAGAGATGGCGGCAACGAATTATACTGAATCGAGCATCAAGTCACTTAGTCCCCGGGAACACATTCGGCTCCGCCCCGGGATGTACATTGGGAAACTAGGAAGCGGAGCCTCCGAAGACGATGGGATCTACGTGCTTCTCAAGGAGATCATCGACAATTCCATCGACGAGCACTCCAGTGGATATGGGAAACGCATCGACGTCACCATTGGAGACGAGGTCGTGGCCATTCGCGATTTTGGACGCGGCATTCCGCTTGGCAAAGTCGTTGATTGTGTTTCCAAGATCAATACAGGCGCCAAATACGATAGCGAAACCTTTCAAAAAAGCGTAGGGCTCAACGGAGTCGGCACCAAGGCGGTTAATGCCCTTTCGAGCTATTTCATGGTGGAGTCCTATCGGGATTCCAAAATGAAGCAGGCCATATTCGAGGAAGGGGAACTCGAGTCGGAAAGCCGGCAAATTACAACCGTGGAGAAAGACGGAACCTACGTCGAATTCACTCCGGACCGAAGTATTTTCAAGGCCTTCGACTATCAGCTGGAATACGTGGAAACCATGCTTTGGAACTACGCCTATCTCAATACGGGCCTCACGCTTTCACTGAATGGGAAGACTTTCCGGTCCGAGAATGGTCTTAAAGACCTTCTAGAGAATAATCTCTCCGGTGATATCCTCTACCCGATTATTCACTTGCAAGGCGAGGATATCGAGGTCGCCATGACCCATGGCACTCACTACGGCGAGGAATACTTTTCCTTTGTCAACGGGCAGCATACCACGATGGGAGGGACGCACCAGGCCGCATTCCGAGAGGCGATCGTCAAAACCATACGCGAGTTCTTCAAGAAGGACTACGACGCTTCCGACATCAGAACATCTATCGTATCCTCTATTTCGATACGCGTCCATGAACCCGTTTTCGAAAGTCAAACGAAAACCAAGCTCGGTTCCCAAAATATGGGTCCCAAAGGGCCTACCATCCGGAATTATATCAATAGCTTCATCAAAAAGGAGCTAGACCTGCACCTCCACCAGTTTCCGGAAACGGCGAAGGCTATTCAACAGAAGATCATTGCCAGCGAGACGGAGCGCAAAGAACTCTCAGGCATTCGCAAGCTGGCCCGGGAAAAAGCCAAGAAAGTCAACCTGCATAACAAGAAGCTGCGCGACTGCCGGGCCCATTTCAACACGAAGCACAAGCAAGCCAACGAATCTACCCTCTTTATTGTCGAAGGCGATTCCGCCGGGGGATCCATCACAAAAACCCGGGATGTAAACACTCAAGCGGTTTTCAGTTTGAAGGGGAAGCCCCTTAACGCCTTCGGCTTGAGCAAGAAGATTGTGTATCAAAACGATGAATTTAATTGCCTGCAGAGTGCGCTAGACATCGAGGAAAGCTTGGATACGCTAAGGTACAACAAGGTCGTGATCGCGACGGATGCGGATGTCGATGGCATGCATATCCGATTGCTTCTGATCACCTTCTTTCTGCAATTCTTCCCTGACCTCATTCGCCAAGGACACTTGTACATTCTTCAAACGCCGCTATTCAGAGTGAGAACCAAGAAGAAAACCAGATACTGCTATTCCGAGAAGGAGAAGGACGAGGCCGTCGAATCGATGGGGAAAGGCGTGGAAATCACCCGTTTCAAAGGCCTCGGAGAAGCTTCGCCGGATGAGTTCGCCACGTTCATCGGGTCCGACATGAAACTCGAATCGGTAACGATTAGCCACTTACACAATGTAGATGATCTTCTGTCGTTCTATATGGGCAAGAACACGCCGGAGAGGCAGGGATTCATAATCGAGAACCTGCATGTGGACAAAGATCTTCTGCAAGCAGCTTCCTAAGACAGCCATCGCGACCTTTCGCTAATGAGTTCACGTAAAAGGCAAAAGCAAAACACTCAGAAGACATTCGACTTCGAGGATTCCGAAAACGGGAATGCCGCCACGGATACCAAAACCGATGATTCCGGAAACGAAAAGGCTCCTTTGGCCCGATCGTATAAGAATTGGTTCCTCGAGTACGCTTCGTACGTCATACTCGACCGGGCCGTTCCCGCTCTCGAGGATGGGCTTAAACCGGTTCAGAGGCGCATACTTCACGCTCTGAGGGAACTCGACGACGGCCGTTATAATAAAGTAGCCAACGTTGTCGGGCACAGCATGCGATACCACCCTCACGGCGACGCGAGTATCTACTCGGCTATGGTAGGCATGGGACAGCGCAATCTCCTGATCGATACCCAGGGAAACTGGGGAAACACCCTGACCGGAGATGGGGCTGCGGCCGCCCGCTATATCGAAGCCCGGCTCTCTACTTTCGCCGGCGACGTCATATTCAATCCCAAGACTACTATTTGGCAGGCCTCATACGATGGCAGAAACAAGGAACCCGTACACCTGCCAGCGAAGTTCCCGCTCCTGCTGGCCGAGGGTTGCGAGGGCATTGCAGTCGGACTCGCCTGCAAAATTTTGCCTCACAATTTCAACGAAATCATTGAAGCGGCGATCGCCTACCTGCAGAAGAAGGACTTCGAGTTGTATCCAGACTTCGATACCAAGGGAGTGATGGATGTGTCTAATTACAATGACGGGTTGAAAGGCGGCAGGCTATTGGTCCGAGCCGTGTTTGAAAAGGTTTCCAAATATCAATTGTCCATTAAGGAAATCCCTTTCGGCACGACGACTTCCTCGGTGATCGACTCCATCCTCTCTGCGAATAGCAAAGGCAAAGTTAAGATAAAGAAGATCGAGGACAACACGTCCGAGGAAGCGGAAATCCTAATCACCTTGCCCACTGGGGCCGATGCGGAAGCCACGATCGACGCCCTTTACGTTTTCACAGATTGCCAGGTATCCATTTCCCCAAACGCCTGCGTGATTTACGATGAGCAGCCAGAGTTCATCGGCATAACGGAGATTCTTACACGCTCCACGGACAACATTCGCGCCCTTCTCAAAAGGGAGCTCGATATCAAGCTGGGCGAGCTAGAGGAAAAGTGGCATTTCGATTCGCTGGAGCGGATATTTATCGAAAAACGCATTTACCGTCGTATCGAGGAATGCGAAACCTGGGAGGCGGTAATTTCGGAAATCCACAAAGGGCTGAGACCCTACAAGAAGCTCTTAAAGCGAAAAGTGACGGATGACGATGTGGCCCGCCTCACGGAAATCCGTATCAAGCGGATTTCCAAGTACAATTCCTTCAAGGCCGACGAAGCCATCAAAGCGACCGAGGAGGAAATCCAAGCAACTAAACGTTCGCTCAAACGATTGACCGCTTTCACAATCTCCTACCTAAAACAGCTGCTTGAAAAGCATGGAAAAGGGCGAGAGCGGAAGACTCGTATCGAAAGCTTCGACACAATCAAAGCTGCCGAAGTGGCGCTTCCAACCGAGAAGCTCTACGTCAATCGAGAGGACGGTTTCATCGGAACAAGTCTGAAGCGCGATGAACTCGTAGGCGATTGTACCCAGCTCGACGATATAATTTGCTTTTGCGGTGACGGAACGTTCCGCGTATCCAGGGTAGCCGACAAGGTCTACATGGGTCAGGACATTCTTCACGTTGCCGTTTGGAAAAAGGGCGACGAAGAAACGATTTACGACATGATCTACCGGGATGGGGCGCGGGGAGATTCTTTCGTGAAACGGTTCCTAGTGGGCGGCGTCACCCGGGATAAGGTATACGATCTCACCAAGGGAACGCCGAAATCCAAAGTCCACTATTTCCGTGCCAATCCGGATGGAGCAACGCGACCCGTCATCATTCGACTAACGAGTTCTTCCAAAGCCCGAAACAAGGAATTCGAATACGACTTCGGGGAGCTGGCGATCAAGGGTCGCGGATCCAACGGAAACCGGGCAACCAAGTACGCCATCAAGTCGGTCCGAGCCTTATTTGATACCGAGATGAAACGCCGTTGAGCAAGAGCTCGAGCCAATTGACGCCAAGCGCGCAAAGGCCCTTTGGCTCGACAAAAAAGAAGCGTAGCGATGAGGCATTTCGAGCCGCTACATGCGGGATAAATCGAACTTCACCTTTCTTTAACTGTCAAAGAGCTAACGAGATCGGCGATATTGCCGATAAATGGATAGACCCTTAATTCTTCTCGCTCAGTTACCACAGGAAGGAGGAACCATGCCAACAAGCATCGACACGCGACTGACCATCAAAGATCTAGAATCCTACATCAAGGATCAGATGGACGATCCTCGCCACGCGGGAGTCGAATTCGACCCCATTCTCGACATCATCCTACACTGTCAGAAACGACTGGAAAATGGCGATTATATGCCACGGGTCGTATCTGAGGCCATGGTAAGCCTCGACGAGTACCTTCTTGATCGGCCCAGCTTGGAAACCTGCGTATTTTAGGGAGATATATCGGCTGGTTAGGGATAACCGGCCCTACCATCAGCTAGGCGATTCTAACATGTGGTAGGGCTTGCATGTCTGATGCGTCGCTGCGGATTCGGATCCTAACGCAGCCGAAAAGGCAAGGCGTCGCGGCTGATCCGAGAACCAGGGGATCAGCTCTAAACTTCAGAGTGTTAGGTATTGCGTCTACAGGAAAAGGAAGGTACTTGCTTACCCCCAGCCTAGTTCGCTGTGATGGGTTTTGAGCCAATGCTCGGATTCGCGATATTGGGGACAAGCCGTCTCCACGAATTTCCAAAATCGCGGAGAATGGCTCATTTCGCGCAGATGCATCAATTCATGGATGATGATGTAGTCAACCACGCCGCTGGGAACCATGATCAATCGCCAATTCAACGATATTACTCCCGACGACGAGCAAGAGCCCCAACGTGTTTGCTGGTCACGGATGCTCACTTTCGAAAAGGATAGCTCGAATCGATCTGCCAGCGTCTTTGTTCTGCCCGGTAATTCTCGCTTTGCGAGCAAACGAAACCGCTGCCCCAAGGGTCGCGACAAATCGATATTTTCATCTGCGAGAAACATCTTCTGGTCCGCAAAATAAAGAACTGGCCGTCCCCAATCCTTCGATACTGTTAGGTTATGCCTATCGCCTCGAAACCAAATTGTGTCTCCGGGCTTCAGTTTAGCTTTCTCGACCTGCTCTTCGCGCTTTTTTTGCTGATCTCTGAGCCAACTGCTATTCTCTCGAACAAACTCCATCGCTCCGCGACGAGAGCCTCCCCCCGGAATCGTCACACGTATCTGGCCATGACGATCAATACTTGCTATGTAGCGTCTGGCATTCCGCCTACGGCAAAATTTAACCTCGCCTTCTTCGATAAAGCTCAACCTCGCCGCTTCCATTGGCTTACTTACGATCTAGGCTGGACACGCTTGAAGCAAGATCTACATTTTCCATTCTGAAATTTTTAGATCAAATGGCTGCCCAAAGACTTATCTCCACCCTAGTGATTTCCATCCTTTTCCTCGCAGGCTGCTCTCAACAGACATCCGAGACTACCAGTTCCATTCAGTCTGATTCAGAATTGGAATCGCGTGTAGAAAACCTGGAAACCACTGTCGATCTACTGATCAAAGACCCCGAGATCGCCCGCATTCGCCAAGCTTACCCCGAGGCCCAAAGCACAACTTCCGGACTTCACTACATCGTAACCAGCGAAGGGTCAGGGAGCAGCACCCCAAAAACGGGCGACTCCATAACGGCTCACTATAAAGGGACCTTGATCAATGGAACCAAGTTCGACAGCTCCTACGATCGCGGGGAGCCCTTCTCTTTCCAAGTCGGACTCGGTAGAGTGATCAAAGGCTGGGACGAGGCATTTCAGGCGATGAAGAAGGGCGAAAAGCGAACGCTCATCATTCCATCGAAACTTGGATATGGCTCTCGCGGAGCGGGTGGATCAATTCCACCCAACGCGACACTCGTTTTCGAAGTCGAGCTAATCGACTTTTAGTGAGTCAAATCGCCCAATTTCCGGGCTATCGAGCTAAAAGCGTTTTCAGCCTCACGCCTTAAACCTTCTCCTAGTGACAACCGCAACCGTTGTTGCCGCCTCCTCCGCAACAGCCACCTTGATCGTGGACGTGCCCGTGAGAGATTTCTTCCGGCGTGGCGGGACGCTTTTCAATGACCTCAACGTCGAAAAACAAGTCTACCCCGGCCAGCGGATGATTGGCATCCAAGGTGACGTCGTCCCCGTCCACTTGAACAACCCGAACAACTGGAGCGTGCTGGTCTGATCCAGCCTGAAAAAAGTCGCCAACGTTAATCTCTTCCGACGGAAGCCGAGACTTGCTCACAATATCGACTTGGGATTCATCCCTAAACCCATACCCTTTCTCTGGACGTACCATCACTTCCGCTGTTTCCCCTTCAGACATCTTGGAAAGCTCTTCCTCTAATCCTTCTATGATCGCCCCGGAACCCTCCAAAAAACTCAATGGAGACTCCGGCGCCGTTCTATCTAGCACGTCACCCGCTTTGTTCTTTAAAGTAAAATGAAATCCTATCACTTGTTGAGCCATGGACAGGTTTATCGAATCGACTTCAGCTAAAAGCAATCCTGATCGACTCCGCTAATCTCGAGAGTAACCCATCGAACGCTCGACACTGTCTTTCCAGACCCGCCGTTTCTTCTCTCTGAGCAACCCATCGATTTGCGGCTCGTATCGGCAACGTTCGCCCCAAAGTGATGATAGTTCAGACTGCGATTCCCAAAACCCCGTGGCCAAGCCTGCCAGGAATGCAGCCCCTAAGGCGGTTGTTTCCTCGATTGCTGAACAGCGAACTGGCGATCCCAGAAAATCCGACTGCAATTGCATTAGCAAACCGTTGGCAGAAGCTCCACCATCGGCCTGAAGCGACTCCAAGTCACGACCCGAGTCGTCTTGCATTGCTTCAGCCACATCCGAGACCTGAAATGCGATTCCCTCCAGAGCCGCTCGAGCAATATGGGACCGGGAGCTACCGCGAGTCAGTCCAAATATCGCTCCCCTGGCGTAGGGATCCCAGTAGGGAGCTCCCAGCCCTGAGAAAGCGGGTACAATCGTAACGCCTCCAGAATCCTCGACCTGATTGGCCAACTCCTCCACTTCCGCTGCGGAATCGATTATCTTCAATTCATCTCGGAGCCATTGCACAAGCGCTCCCCCAATGAATACACTGCCTTCTAAAGCGTATTCCGTCTTTCCTCCGATTCGCCAAGCGACTGTGGAGAGCAACCGATTACTGGAGCTTTGGGGTTCCTCCCCGACATTCATGAGAAGGAAACACCCCGTTCCGTAAGTGTTTTTCGCCATTCCCGGCTCAAAGCAAACTTGTCCAAAAAGCGCTGCCTGCTGATCACCCGCAATACCCGATATCGGTATCGGCCTTTTCGTTACGCGTTTCGAAGACATAGCTAGAGAACCACTCGAGTCGACAATTTCGGGAAGCAAGGAGGCGGGGATTTCGAATAGCTCCAGCAACTCTGTATCCCACTTGAGCGATTTCAAACCCATGAGCAGCGTTCTGCTGGCATTCGAGACATCGGTAATGTGCGATTCCCCCTCCGTCAGATTCCAAATCAACCAAGAGTCCATTGTTCCAACAGCCAAACTCCCCGATTCCGCTAGCTCTCTTGCCCCAAGAGTCTCGTCTAGAATCCACTTTATTTTCGTCGCGGAAAAGTACGGGTCGAGCAGGAGACCAGTTTTTGACTGTACCCACTCCTCTTTGCCTTCGTTCTTCAGATTTTCGCAAAAAGAAGCCGTTCGCCTGTCTTGCCAAACGATGGCGTTAGCAATGGGCTTGCCGGTTTCACGATTCCAAATGACGATCGTTTCTCGCTGATTCGTGATGCCAATAGCCTCGATATCTTCCCATTCAGCCCTCGCACTTTTCAGAGCGGCGTCAATCGATTGACACTGCGTTTCCCAGATTTTTTCCGCATCATGCTCTACCCAACCCGGGTGGGGGAATATCTGAGGGAATTCGTGCTGGCCGACCCCTGCGATTCTCGCCTCCTCGTCAAATAGGATAGCTCGAGAGCTGGTCGTACCTTGATCAATGGATAAAATGAAACGCACGCCAATTAACTAGGCCCCAGAGTATTGCGGATCAAGCCGCTAAGTCAGACGAATCACCGAGTCCTGCCATTTTGGGAGCCATCTGAAATCGCGACCTACGTTGAGCGCTTGCCTTTTGCTTCACTAGCTATAACAGTTAACAGATCCTTTAATGAGTCTAAGACTTCGCTGCCACTTCAGCTACGACCTGGCGATAACGTGTTTCACCACCAAATCGCAAAAAAGCAGGTGTATATGGTCACCTGATCGCCAATGCTTATAGCGTTCATAGGAGCGGTCGCCTTTACGATCGGAGCTTCGTTCTACTGCTCCATGATGGAGGCCTTAATTCTCAGCACTACTGTTGCCGAGGTTGAAGCCCTCAAAAACCATCAACCTCGAAAAGGGGACAAACTTGAGAAACTGAAGCTGGATCTTTCCAACACCATATCGGCGATTCTCACTCTGAACACGATAGCCAATACCGCCGGCACGGCCCTAGTCAGCGGACTCGCGGTGATTATGTGGGGTAACGCAATAGTAGGTATCATTACAGGCGGGATGACTTTAGGGGTGCTGATTTTCTCGGAGGTCATACCCAAAAACTTGGGAGTTGTTTACCGAACTCAACTGCACCCCTGGGTCGTCAGTCCTCTGGTATTCCTAAAATACTTGATGTCTCCCATCACCTACTTAACTAACCTTTCCGTTCGTCTCGTCGTTAAAGAGGAACAACTGCAAGACCCGGACGCTGACGAAAAGGAAATCATTCTCCTGGCTGAAAAAGGCGCCAAAGAAGGCAGCCTCACTTCCAGCGAATCTGACATGGTAACCAACGCCCTGAAGCTAGACGACGTTCTAGTAGGCGAAATCATGACTCCGCGTGTCGTCGTTAACGCCATGGAGAAATCGCTAACTGTGGGCGAGGTATTCAACAAGTGGCCACATATTCCATTCGCTCGCATTCCAATTTATGCGGAAGAGCTTGATGATGTTGTCGGCATAGCCCGTCGTCGCGATCTTCTCAAACAAAAGGCCGACGATCATGACGAAGTGAAGCTATCCGATATTATGGATGATATCCATTTCGTTCCAGATACGGTCAGCGCTTACAGCGCTTTACAGAAGATGCTGAAAACCCAGCAGCAACTCCTCGCCGTCGTCGATGAGTTCGGATCACTGGCTGGAGTGGTCACCATGGAGGATATCATTGAGTCTATTCTGGGGCAGGAAATTTTCGAAAAGGACGATATGGCGATCGACATGCGAGAGCTAGCTCGCAATGAGAATAGCATAGAGAATGATCCGCTAGCCCACCATCATTCTCAAAAAGATGAAAATTCTTAATGGATTACTGGGAACATACGCCCACGCCTTTCCTCATTCAATTCACGGAAGACTTCGGTATACGCTACTATGGCCTGGCTTACATTCTCGGCTTTTTTATAGGAGCCTGGCTTCTCAATCGCTACTACAAAGGCGGCCGCTCTCCTTACGATCGGAATCAACAAACGGATCTCTTTATCGCACTGATTATCGGAGTCATCGCAGGCGGGCGAGTCGGCTATTTCCTATTCTACACGCCTCACTTGATCTTGTCCGAACCCTGGAAGATCTTTTTCGTTTGGGAGGGTGGTATGGCCAGCCATGGGGGCTTCATCGGAGTAGCTGCGGCCACTTGGTGTATCGCCCGCAAAAACAATGCATCGTTCTGGCTGACTGCCGATCTCGTCTGTTCTCTCGCTCCAACTGGACTAATGCTTGGGCGAATTGCAAATTTTCTTAACGGCGAGTTATGGGGAAAGGTGAGTTACGTATCTTGGGCTGTGCTTTTTTCCGCAGCGCCCGACGGAGGCACCCTTCCTCGACACCCTTCTCAGCTATATCAGGCTTTTCTGGAGGGATTCATCCTTCTTGCCTATTCTCAAATTCGAATCTGGAAGACGCCGGTATTGAAACAGCATCCCGGATCGTTGGTGGGCGAATTCCTGGTCGGCTACTCGATTTTAAGAATTATTGGAGAACAATTTCGAGAACCCGATGCCGCCCTCACCCTAGGCATGAGCCGAGGAACAACGCTTTCCGTTCTAATGGCAATCGTGGGGCTAACCATACTCCTAATGGCCCGTAAACGCTCGAGAGCAGAATCCAGCTAGGCCGTGAACCCAAAAAGCAAAGCGTGGATAAAGCTCACCCACTATATGTTAAAATCTGCCAGTTAAATGTATAAGGTTATGCATTTTACTGGCTCCCCGTCACCTGATAGGCCCATTTGGCAGGTTTTAGGCCATTCAAAATCTTGTTTTCCTCTACTTGCTTACGAGAACCCCAGCCAGAGTCTTAGACCGAGGTTAAGAATGAGACAGGTGGCAATAGCGGCAACGACATCATCAATTACCACGCCAAAACCGCCATAATACAGTTGTAGCCGCCTAATCCCGAATGGCTTGAGAATGTCGAATAGCCGGAACACAATGAAACCGGATGCCAAAATAAAGGGAGTGTATCCCTCCGCCATGAATGGCTTCAGCCCCAAATAGCAAATTGGCATGGCCACAACCTCATCCAAGACGATCTCGCCAGGGTCCACTTTCTTCATGCGCTTCTCCGCCTCGCCGCATATTCCGATAGCGAAATAGCACGCTCCCAGCATAAGCAGAATCCCGAAAAAGCCGGTCAGCTTGTAAAAGAGGACGACGTAGAGGAGAACGCCAGCCGCGGATCCCCATGTGCCTGGAGCTTTGAGACTACCCAAGTTGCCCAAGGTGGCTATCCTGAGCACGACATGGGTTGGCCAATAACGAGCCCATCGGGGATTGCGCATCATTTTTCGGATTCACCTCCCTCGAAAAACACGAGCTCCCCGTACTTCCTAAAGTATTTCACCCCCGAATACAAAGTCATGAAAACGCATAGTCCAAAGAGAATGAGACCTAGCCAGTTAAGCGCCTCAGCCGTCTGATGCATCCAGTTCCCCTGGTCTCCTCCAAAATCGAACCGAAAAACGGATTCGAGCATGAAGGCTCCTACCGCCAAAATCTGTGTCATCGTTTTTTGCTTACCTGAACTTTCCGCTGCTACCACGACGCCCTTCGTAGCTGCGACCAGGCGCATTCCGGTAATCATGAATTCCCGTCCAAGAATAAGCAAAACCAAGAAAATATGCACCCTGCCAATGTCGACCAGCACGATCATCAATCCCAACATCAAGATCTTGTCGGTCAAGGCATCCATAAGAATGCCAAAATTGGAAACGATTCCTCGTTTTCGAGCGATATAGCCATCCAGCCAGTCTGTCAGTCCAGCCACGACAAAGAGGACGAAAGCCGTGCTAGCCGCGCCAACAAAGCTCTCCCTCATTAGCCATACAATCACGAACATCAACGGTATCCGGGAAAGCGTAAGTATGTTCGGTAAATTCATTCACCGGCAATCAAATGTCTCGAGCGGTTAAAGTAAAGCCCTCGGGTCACGAGTTGCCCTGTTGGAAACATTTCGTTGCAAATCCGAGCTCCGTCGCTTTCCTCCGAAACGGTTTATGAACGTATGCATCTACCCGGGAACCTTCGATCCCATCACCCATGGCCACCTCGATGTGCTCGAGCGGGCTTGCAGAATCTTTGAACGGGTCATTATTGCCATAGCCGAAAACCAAGACAAAGACCCCTTCTTTTCTGCCGAGAAGCGCCTACAATTGGTCAATGAAAACCTGGACCGATTCCCAACGGCGAAAGCGATGACTTTTAAGGGTCTCCTCATTGACTTCGCCAAGGAGCAGGAAGCAAGTGTGATTATTCGCGGATTGCGGGCTGTATCAGATTTCGAATTCGAGTTTCAAATGGCCAACATGAACCGGCACTTAGGACCCGGCATCGAGACAGTTCTGGTTATGACGAAAGAGGGGTACAACTATACGAGCTCCACTTTGGTGAAACAGGTCGCGGAATATGGCGCCGATGTTAACAAATTCGTTCCCGACAATGTCTATCAAGCTCTTCAAGAGCGATTGGCTAGCCGTTAAAGGTTCCGAGATCCCTTTTCTATGCAACGGATCCAGTCTCTGCATGTGTATCCGGTCAAATCGTTTAGGGGCAACGTTATCGAACGCATGGAATTCGATTCCTTCGGCCCAATTGTCGACCGCCACTGGATGGTCATAAATGAAAGCTCTCATAAGTTTCTAAGCCAGCGATCCCACCAGGAACTTGCTCTCTTGCGGGCTCGCCATGATAGCTCTGGAGGAATTGAACTTTGATCCCCTCGTTTCGAAACCGTTCTTTCTGTAAAGCCGACATCCGAAAATTTAGAACCCGTCGAAGTCGGAATTTGGAATGCCCAAGCGACCACTTGCGATGCTGGCGACGAGGCCGCAAGCTGGCTGAGTGACTTTGTAGGAATCGAGGTTCGCCTCGTAGGGATGGATTCCCAATTCCGTCGCCCTTTGAACGGGATTCCCAAAAATGAGACTGGATTCGCTGACGGCTACCCGCTTCTCGTTATTTCTCAAGCGTCACTAGAAGATCTCAATCAACGCCTAGAATTCCCAGTGGAAATGAACCGTTTCCGGCCCAATATCGTTATCGAAGTTTGCCAGCCCTATGACGAAGATAAATGGATTAGTATTACGATTGTGAATACTAACTTTAGATCGACTGGACGTTGTCCTCGGTGCGTCATGACTACTGTCTCCCCGAACTGGGAGTCCGAACCAGGAAGGAACCGATGGCGACTCTTTCGGAATATCGACGCTCGGACGATGGAGTCTTATTCGGGCAGAACTTTATCAATGAGTCCAAAAGCGGATTCATTAAGACCGGAATGCAGGTGGAAGTTGTTCTCTGAATTCCGTATAACTAACCCCTATCGGAACGGATATCGATAATCGCAAGCAATTCAGAAAACACAGAGGGATTCGCCGTCAATATCGCGTATCCACGTATCTCTGACAGTTCTCCTTTCAAATTATCATCGAAAAATCCGTAATTGGCCCCCGCCTCCATGGCAATGAGCTTCCCAGCGCAAATGTCCCACGCTTTGGTACCCTCTTCGTAGTAGGCATCGACTCTTCCGCAAGCGACCCAAACGAGATCGAAGGCAGCGGAACCAGATCGCCTTACATCCCGGCAACGATTTCGAACATCGCCCAATCTTTTGATGATCCGGTCAATACCGTCCCATCCATGGGGAAAGCCTGTTGCCACTAAGGAGTTTTCAAGCCGCTCTGTCCCGCTCACGCAGATGGGACTCCCATTCATAAACGCCCCATTGCCCTTGAACGCCGTAAAGAGCTCATCCAAGGCCGGACAATAAACAACCCCCATCTGGACCTTCCCTTGCAAACAAAAGGCGATGGAAATGCAAAATTGATAATGCCCTCGAGCATAGCCAACCGTGCCATCTATCGGATCGATAATCCAAGTTGGCTCACTCAGATCTGGCCGTCGGTCCGCCGCTCCTTCCGACTCTTCAGTCAAGAACGCATGACTTGGATACCGTTCCTTGATCCCATTCTCTATCATTTGACTCACTTCCAGGTCTGCGGAAGTCACCAGTTCCACGCTTTCCTTATAATCCTGAGTCAACAGCCCAGCGTCTCTCATTTCAAGAGCCCGCTTGCCGGCCTCGACCGCCAGAGATTTGGCAAATTCGAGGACTTCCTCAAGAAAAGCGGGGTCAGATTCTTCGGCTGAATTCATGGGGAAGAGGTTTATTCAGAGATCGTCTTCGGGTGGCGAGAACAAACCAGGCAATAGACTCGTTTGGAAAAACCATCAAACGTTTCAACAATGGCATGATCCTGTTCGTCGTATTCGCGGCTTTCTGCGACAGCTTTTCTGAACACGTATCGGCCGATTTCCCTTTCTTGTCCATTCTTCTGGCTGTCTTCTATTCCTCCCTGTTTCTAAGTCTTCTGTCTTCTCTCGCATGGACATCCTCGTGGCTAGCTTAACAGTATGCCACCCAAAGAATCGCGGTATTTTTCTGCAGTTCCCAAAAGACGCTGGCCGCCGGCGTGCCTATCGCTGCGGTCGTATTTGCCGGCCAGTCTGGGAATCTAGCTCAGGGTCCGATTCTGATTCCACTTATGATCTACCACGCTCTACAACTTGTTCTCGCTGGGCTGGTTTCCGGCTTCCTTGTCACTAGAAACCAGATCGCCTCCTAAGGCTGCTTTTCTTTGGGATCCTGGAACTTGTCTGGCGATATTGAAATTCCGAATTCCGAGAAGTCATTGACAATGCCATTTAGTGGCCGGTCTTGTTTAAACACCTTCAATATTTCTTGATGCTCGTAATCAGACGTAGGCCACTCTTTGAAATAACCGGGAAGCATAAAAACGGTATAGCTCTGGTCGCGCTCGACTTTTCTGCGAATTACCAACATAAATCAGTATCCAAATCGAGCTTTCAGTCCCTGTGCAACTCCATTTCGACTAACGCGGCCCGGGAGAAAAATCGTGATTAGTGAAGGGCAGCCTTGAAAAGGGTACGGCATCAGAAGACCAGAGTTGCTGAGCAAAACCACCCGGTCGCTATAGAGTATATCCTCTATTTTGGGCAAATTCGATTGCAACCGAACGGATTTTCGCGCCCAATATAGTAGAGACTGAGGCCCTTAAACCAACACTTGCCAGAGTAGCGATGAATTAAAGGCACTACGATACTCGCTTTAACTCAGGTCGCGAAGCTTCGAATACCACTCATACAATACCAGCAAACCAGGTAAATGGACAGCATTGATCCCGCCCAATCTACCACACGAATCTTACATCCTTCGCAAAGCCAGGTAGGCAAGAAAAAGATTGGCGACGCAAGACAAGCTATCGAAAGGCCTCTCCATTTGCAACAGCCATCACAAGAGTCAGCTTACTACTCGGGCGTATTCGACGACGAAGCGCTCGAACGATTACAGAGTAACCTGCAATCCGTTTCTAATCTGGCGACGCAAGCTCTCAAACGCTTGAAGAAGGAGGCCTGAAGACGCTTTTGGAATCGCTCCATAAGAAAACGGAAAAATTCCCTAAATAAGTGGCCAAAGACCTAAGTAAATTAAGGAAGGAATACACGGGAACCAGCCTCATCAGGAGAGATTTGGCGGCCAATCCGTTAGATCAGTTCGAGAGCTGGTTTTCTCAGGCTCAAGAGTTGAAAGTGGTTGAGCCCAACGCCATGTCCCTTTCCACGGTGGATGAAAACGGACAGCCTTGGCAACGCATGGTCCTCCTGAAAGCGTTCGATGAGCGAGGATTTGTCTTTTTCACCAACTTCAGCAGCCGCAAGGCGAAGCATATCGAGACAAACGCCCAAGTATCGCTACTTTTTCCTTGGGTAGCCATACATCGGCAGGTCGCTATCTGCGGCAAAGCGGAAAAGATATCCTCAACCGAATCGCTCAGATACTTCGTCCAACGCCCTTATGGAAGCCAAATCGGGGCTTGGGCATCCGAACAAAGCTCAGTCATCTCTTCGAGATCCTTACTGCAGGCGAAACTCGACGAGATTAAGCGGAAATTCAAGAGCGGCGAAGTGCCTCTTCCCTCATTTTGGGGAGGCTACCGAGTGACCCCAGAATCGTTCGAATTCTGGCAGGGGGGAACCCATCGCATCCATGATCGTTTCTTGTATTCGATAAACTCTGACGAATCCTGGAAAATCGATCGTTTGTCGCCCTGACAGCCATTTCGCTTATCGTTGCCAAGCTTCCGACCAGCAAGTTGTTCGTCCGCCAATCTTCTCTCGATTTAGCGGGACACCCGTCTTAGGACAATTATCGCCCGCTTTCCACCTACGATGAAACAACCACGTCTTGGGAGGATCTAAAAAGTCGGAGGCGATCCGAGCCATTGCGACTCGGGACACTCGTTTTACAGCTCGAAACAGCTCCTTGAGCTCCTTCTCGCCAAGCGCAGTGATAGAGCGTTGAGGCCGTATACGGGATTGCCAAAGAATTTCATCTGCCATCCAATTGCCTACCCCAGGGAAACATGATTGGTCCAGTAGCATGCTCTTCAAAGGCTGCTTTGTTCCCCTATCAGCAAACATCCGGAAATGCCGGAAATCGAATTTATCCGAGTTTGGCTCAGGAGGTAGGCTTTCCCAAAATTCGGGCAAAGTATCGCTTTCGAAACTTTCGATTCTTCCGAATTGTCGCGGATCGTTGAAAACCAGCCAGCCCACACGCGTCTCCAGTGCCAAGTGGTCATGCTTTTCTAGGACTGCTTCTGACGGCCTTATTAGCAAGCTGCCCGTCATCCCCAAGTGAACACCCAACCACAATCTCTGATCCAGCTCGAATAGCATTCGCTTTCCGTGCGTGCGCGAACGGATCACCCGATTCTCCAAAAGACGTTCGCTGAGCCGAGACGAATCGACGCTCCGAAAGCAACGCTTCTGGCCATTCATCCGCACTTGAAGAATTCGTTTACCCCAACCCGGCTTCCAACGAGAGCAATAGAACGCTACCTCCGCTAATTCTGGCATTTCTCAAAAGTTTGCGCTGAGCAAAGCCCATCGAGATAGACCGGATTCGCCCATCGTCAAACAGTTGGCCCAACGGCAACTGGCATCACTCCAAAACAATCTCCACTTACCACTCTTTTCGGTAAGGTTACCGAAAAGAGTGGTCATCGGGGGCTTGCGTCCCCGGATGGGTAAAACCTGCACCGATTCGGTATCCATTCCCTATGTCTCTTGCGCTTTCTATTCTTCTGCATCGCTGGCGTAAGCTTCCATCATTTCGCGGCTCACCCGGTATTTTCCCGCGCAACGTGGGCAGTTCACTTCAATCAATTCTTCTCCCAAGAACAGTTCCTCCGGACTTTGCCTCCACACTGGCAATAAGGCCTCGAGAATACGCATCTGGTTGCATCCGCAATGCCAACGAACGATCCGAGTTTCTAGGGGCTTAACGATTTCTCGCTGCCCCAAGGCGAGAAGATCTTCAGAACTCAATTCCCTAAACCACTCTCTGTCGTAATCTGGATGAGCTGACGCGATTGCGAAAGTTTCAGCATCCACCTGGAAGAACCGAGCAGGCCTCTGTTCGCTACGCTCATAGTAGGCCTCGGCGGCGACCAATGGGTCTTTCCCATCGAAGGAAACCACGCTTCTGTGCAGCGGTTTGTTGCCTTTCACGATTTCCTGGTAGAATACATTCTCTTCCGCTTCTTTGACGTTTTCGGTGAAGGCTCTACCTACGACAGATCCATCACTGGTGTCGCCGCCCATAAATAGGTTCAACAAGGGATCCTGAAAGTTAATGGTCCAGGCCAGAACTTCGTTCCTCGGCCGGGAAACGCAATGAAGGGCGAATGCCGCCAATCCGCGTTTCAATAGCTCGTCAGTCCCCGCATCGATCTCAATTCGATTATCCTTCAAGTGAAGGTAATAGTCGACGTATAGCGGGCTGAAATTCGCCATGGCGAAGAGCACGTTCCGCTCCCGAACAAAGCTGGAAACGATTGAAAGGGACGGCTCTTCAGAAGGGTCGCTATCGCTCATTGGCACGAGAATGAAAGAGTTCCCGCTCTAAAGTCCAGTCTGCATCGTATCTACGTTAGAGATACAAAGCCAATCATCGGACTATTGGTCACGAGTTCTAAGATCCGCTAATCGGACAGCAACCGTCTCTCGCCGATCATCCCACCTGGCAGTTCTAAGAAAGTCTTCCAAAGCGGAGATGGCGACATCAGCGTCTCCCATAGCTTCCGCCAATTCCGCCACGGAAAGCATCAGTTCGATTTGAGTTTCCGGAACGGGGGCCTCGATTTCATAGGCGGCTTTCAAGTGCTCGTAAGCCTTCGCTTCCGACAACTCGAAAACCCGGTAAGCTTCTCCCATCGATCTGTGAAAGCCTCGCTGCATTTCCGGGATCGTCAGCCTCTTGCCTCTCTCCTCTAGAGATTCCAGCCTATCGCCAATGCTTTCTTCCGCCTCGCGTTCATACAGTTCGACCAGAATCAACTTGATGAAGGCCAGTTCTCCGAAAAATCGGCCGGGATAAGTCTCAAACAAATACCTGTAGCCAAGCCTTGCCGACTCCAGATCCGGCTCGTCCAGATGTTTGTGCTTAATTCTTGCCAGGTAATAGGCCGAAGCCATGCCGACATCATCGTTTCCGTTGATCTCGAAAAGCTGATCGAACACCTTCTTTGCCCGGAGGGCGTTGTCCTCTTCTCTCGGCTCTTGAAACAAGATTTCTAGGGCTCTGGCATATCCCCCCAGTCGGTTATTACCAGTGCTTCTCGCTCGCAAATCATTCACCTCGGGCGATCCCGAGTTATAGAGCAGAAGAGCCTCCATTTCCCAGGGTTCCGCTGCCATCGTCCTGTTCGGCTCCGTCGCTATCGCGAAAACGGCGCAGCATCCGCAAAGTAGTTTCGACTTGGAAAAAGGTTGCATGGCAAACGCGATCGGCTGGAATCCCAATTCCAGCTATCTAAATTCGCGTATACTTCAATAGACGGATTCCGATTTGTCCAGTCCAGCCGGAGCAAGAATTTGCGAAGGAGCGCGAACCTAGGGCTCTCCGAATGGCTCCTTCCTCGACTGACCGAATAGGCTTTGTAACCGGTTCAATGAGGTCTAACTACCAGAAGATATACAAATAAATGAGCTTCTCCCTGTCCAGCCGAGCAAAACGCGTAGGCATCGCTCTTACCTTAGTTATTATGCTACCGGCGTTGACGGGTTGCGTGTATTTGAGGCTCTTGCACTTCAAGAATCAGCTCAAATCATTCGACGAGAATGTATCTGTCCTGAAAGGCAAAGAGCTGGCTTTCGAGTTTTCCAAACCCATTGTGAAGAATTCCGACTTCGTTTTCCTGACCGGGTCCCAACCAAGCCGAATCGATTTCGCCGACTCAGCAGACTATAACGAGTGGTGGACATGGCATTTCCAGAAACGAACGAGCATCGATTCGGATCGGCCATTTCGAATGACATTCCAAGCCCACTTCCAGGACGACCTGCTCACGCGCTTCGAAGTCGACCAGGCATTCGTCGACCTTTTCGGACAAGACTTTACGGAGGAGATCCTAAGTCGCATGGGCCACGCTAGGATAAACAAACTCAGGCGCAGCGTAACCATGGCGATCGATTCCGCCTCACTTGCCAAGCTTTCACCACCTTCTCTGAAAAAAATCGTCAATCTGATGGGAGCACCAACGGAAATCCTAGATTCAAATTCGACCTCTCTCGAATCTTGCCGCTACGAATTCCGCTTCTACAATCCAAAGTCCGGAAAAACGGCGGGTAGATTCAGTCTGTATCTGATTGGCGACGCCGAGAATCCAGATGCACCGATAGAGGGATTTAAAGCCACCGGAAGGGTTTGAAGGATTTCCAATCGAATTTCGTTATTCATCCATATTGACTCTCGCATCGGGTTTCCCTTTAAGCCGGAATCCTTATGAATTGGTCAAAACGGTGTCTTGGATTGATTGGGATCGCGGCACTAGCGATTATCAATGGTTGGCACCTAGTTCCTGTTTAGACATTCGCCTACGCAACGATGGCCATGGACGATGCGAACCAAAGCCAGACGTTTCCCGAGGCCCTGAGTATAGCGATTGAGGGAAAGAGCAAGTGCCCGATATGCCATTATGTTGAAGAGCAAAATTTTGGGTCAGACGATGTCAGCCTTATTGATACACTGCCTAAGTTAATTTTTATCTCTCCTGGTCTCACCTTCTTTTCGATTTCCCTGCCCACCGTTTAGACCTTGACTGTCTATCTCCAACATCGACTTGGCTCTTGAGCTGATATTGTCGATACACCGCCGCCGGTCAAAGAGCTGCAGCTCAAAGCTTCCGCAGCTATCTAATCCAGGCTGAGGAAACGCCTCCTTACGAAATTCGCCGCCAACGAATGCGGCGTCACTTCCGCGTACGGCACTGTTGCAATTGCACGTCACAAAATATGCGTATCCAAAATAAAGTACAATTTTACAAACTCAATCAATGAGACAAAATATCTTTCGAATAACAACACTCTCACTAGCTTTTCTTGCAACCGCTCGGGTCCCAATCACGGCTCACGAATACGATAGTGGAAGACCCGATGGTCACGCTCCTATAATGGTCATGGGCGACCACACTCATAGCGCCAACGACTGGATGGTTTCAGTACGCCATATGAGGATGGATATGGAAGGCATGCGAAGCTCCGAAACCAATCTCAGCTCACAGGAAGTTTTCGCCGCCAACTACACCGTCACCCCAACCAATATGACCCTGGACATGACAATGGTCGGGATCATGGGCGCCCCGAGCAATCGGGTCACGCTAATGGCAATAATTCCCTATATCGATACGGAAATGGATCATGAGATCTTCCCCATGGCGGCTCCCCTAATCGCTCTCAACGGCGGATCGACGCAATTCACAACTCGCAGTAGCGGTTGGGGCGATTTGAAAGTCGCTGGACTCTTTCCATTCTTCAAATCCGCTGAAGCCGAGCTCACTTCGGCTTGGGCATTAGCCTGCCTACTAGATCGATAGGAGAAAAGGATCTCATTCCCGGCCCTGGAGGACGACTGTCGCGGCAAATGCCAGCTCCCATGCAACTGGGTAGCGGCACCGTGGATCTCCTTCCCTCCATAACCTACGTGAGGCAACAGGAGTCCTGGTCTGTTGGCTGGCAAGCTCGAGCGATCGCCCGCATTGACGATAAACACCATGGCTATCGTCTCGGAAATCAAATAGACGTGTCCAGTTTGGTCTCCACTAAGCTGTCCAATCAACTTAGCCTTTCAGGACGCCTCCGATACAACAGGGCTGGGAAATTGCGGGGTACGCAATCAGACATTACTTTCAATCCTCCAATTGCCCCCTCCAGAAGAACGGTCACCACCGCTTTCTTGGAAAACTACGGCGGCCAGCGAATCGACGCGACGATCGGGCTCAACTTCATAGCTAACGAAGGCCCTCTAACGGACAATCGATTCGCGATCGAGTATTCCGTGCCGATATTAGAGGACCTAAATGGGTTTCAACTATCGAAGAAATCAATCGTCACAGTGGGATGGCAGTTCGCCTCGTGACACTCTAAGCATCCTCCTTTGGTGTAGTTGCTACTGCCCTGCCTCGACAGGGTGATACTGGTTTATAGCCGGGTTGACTAATTCAGTCACTCGGCCATCCAACCAGGTTATTTCGATTTTATCGATGGAATCCAAATCGCCAACGCCGAATCTCATGAATGACGAGGTTTGGGAATTGCGGATTTGCCCGCGAGCATTCACTCGGGCTGATTCATAATTTTCCCCAAAAACTCGAGTCGTAGCTCCAATCACAGAATGACCGGGGGCTGGACGAAGTTGCACGCCTATCCAGTTGCCAACGCCAACTAAATCATTCTCGAGAATTCTCACGTGTATTTGTTCTTCGACCAAATCACTGTCCAAAACAATCAGGTCTGGCTTCCCATCCAGGTTAAAGTCTTCTGTTACGCCAGCCTTGCCATCTACCTCTAAAGACACCCCCATCAAATAGGCAATATCGACAAATCCGCTCTCCCCAAAATTAGCCAACAATCGATTTTTCTGATAGGGGGCCCAACTGTATTCGTCTTCGTTGAAATAGGTTGTGGGATCGTTCTCGGCAAAGAACTTAAACACGTCTTGCGCCTTTTCACCCTCAATATCGTAGAGATCGTGACGCCAGAAAATTTCACCGTAATTCCTCGCGGTTTTCCGACTGACGTTTCCATTATTCAAATACAAATCCAAGAAGCCGTCGTTGTTGAAATCGATATCTATGCCGCCCCAAACCCAGCCTGCTCTAGCGAAAACGCCTCCATCATCATAAAGCGTGAAGCCGTTCTCCCCGCCCCGCCAAAGCCGACTTCCTCGAGATACTACCATTCTCATTGCTTCACTTTCGCTAAAGCCTTCTCGACGTGAACCCATAGCACTCATTCTGCGCCCCACTTCCGAACCCACTCCACCAGCAAAAATATCGAGAAAACCGTCACGGTCGAAATCCGCAATCAGTTGCGAGGAGCCAAACATCTGCGGCGATTGCAGCCATTCTTCGGTAATATCGCCGAGCAGAGTACTGTCGCTTGACGAAAAAATATCCACTCCGGAAAAATTGCTAGTCATCAATAAATCCTGACGCCCATCTCCATCGAGATCGGCAATCGAGGCGGCTCTATTGCGACGATTGCTTTTTTCAGATAGTCCGGTTTCTTTAGTGACTTCCCGAAACTTAAGGCGCCCTCGATTGAGCAGCAGATAGGAGGATAATCCGTCATTGGAATCGTAATACGGTTTGGGTAGAACTCCTCTAGTATAGGATTCGACGTTCTGTCCAATAAACAGATCCAGCAATCCATCATTATTGACATCCCCCACAGTCAAAGACACGGCTCCGAAAAGGGTTTTCGGTTCCCAAATCGTTTTAGGCTTCCTGTCGTAAGCTCCCGTTTTCCTATGTTGTTCAAAGACGAGAACACCGATGCCTCGAAGGCAAACGACGTATTCGCGTCTGCCATCCAAATCCAAATCGACGAGCAACGCGGAATCAATAACGCTTAGAGCGGGTGGGCTTTCGAGAAGCGGCTTCGGATCGAATTCGAAATTCCCGTAATTCCGGTAGACCATGTTTTCTTGAGGAAACACGATATCGGGCTTTCCATCTAGATCGAAGTCTTCCACCATGATGTACCTATACGGGGAATTTGAAACGCCGCTATCTAGCCAATCCCGGGTAACAAATCCTTTTTTTCCCGTCCTTCTGAATTGCCTAAGTTCGAGGAAGGTAATCGATGAAGGATGGTGAATCCCCTCTTCATCAGCCTCCGGATCCCATTGAATTCGAGCGATCCCTCGAAACGAGCGTCGGTAAAGGGTATGGCTCGGACCGCTGACATTTAGTTCGAATTCTATCTCTGAGATAGCAATCCCGTTGCCTTGAAGCTCGAATCCGGAATGGCGAAAATCGAACTGGTCTAGCTCATACCCTTGCTGCTCGAAATCGTTAACCATCGTTTGCAGCTGATAGCTTTTGAGAAGCTGAATTCCGGATCGCGGCGCTTGATGGATAAATTCGAAAACACCCTGGGGATGCCTCTGATTAAGGGTCCAATTCGGCTTTTCAACAGACCCCAGGGAAAATGTACGAAACACCTGCAGCGGTGATTCCGCTTCTCTAAGCGAATCCCAAAACTTAACAATGGATTCTCCGTAAGCTTCGGCAGCGGCTTCCGCTTTCCAGACGGTCGCATCCCTCTGCTTTCGCTTCGCTTGAATGGCCGCTGATTCTTCAGTCTGGGCATTTGCCAGCGTAATCAGCCCTCCAACGAGGCCCACTAGAGCCAGAAATCCCTTGGCAGGCGCTGACCAATTTTCAAAAATTGACTTAGAAGGGGCTCTTGACATGAGATCCGGATTGCAACCTCGCTAGCCAAAGCGTTCAAGACTGAACTCGCGCGGCCTCGCCAATCGCGATTTTCAACTGTCTCTCTGCACCTTCTCCGAAATCAGCGTCACCGGCGACCAAAGAGCCAGCAAACGGATGGCAAAATTATCGAATAGGCTTCGAGAGTAGCAGTACGCCGTTGAATCTCCACTCAACTTTCTCCGTAACAAGCAGCCATTGTATCTAGGACTTACCTTGAAACCTACCCGTTCTCCTATGTCCAAGACGCGTTTCCATGAAGGGATTACTTGACAGATCCCATCGCTAACTGGTCGGTCGTTGCCGGAATCGACGAGTCCGGATCCTGCCGCCAAAGAAGGGAAAATTCCAAGAGCCCTGGACATCTCGCTCGCTTCAAAGCAGTGAAGACCAATACCTGATCGCCGAAGAACTCGATAACATTGCTCCAGGTACCAGCCCAATTGGCGACTATGTTCAAGAACTTGGCTCGAGATGGTAATATCGAAATATCGGTCTTCAAACGGCCAGGGTCCCTCTGAAGGAACTAAGCGAATCCTGCCTCTCCATCCAACCTCAGGGTGCCGACCCTCTAGCGACTCAACGAGGTCGTCGCAAGAAGTTGTTTTGTCAGCCATCCGATCTGTAGCGATAAGTCCGTAAAGCTCGCACCTTCCCGCTAACTTTCCCCTCTCCCGCAAAATATGCATTAATTCCGAGATAAGGTCTCCCCTACCGCAACCGGCATCCAGGATCCTTACCGGATCCGAATTGCCCAGCAAGGCAGCTCGCCGCTCTATCTCCGCGAGCAAACACGAAATCACATGCGCTTGAAAGCTTCTCAAAGCAAAGTGACCCTTCTGGAAATTCGCCTGCCGATTACAAGCTCTTGTCAGGAATGGCTAGCGATTCTTATCCACCTCAATCTAGGATTTAGTCTCTTCTTTGATCACTTGCTTCAAAGATTGGGATGTCAGGAGAAAGTATACCTCTTCGGATATATTCTTGGCATGGTCCGCAATTCGCTCGAAAGATTTCGAAATGAAAATCATTTCCGCATATACGTCTACTTTGGATGGATCGTCTTTCATCAGTTCCACGAATTCTTTGAAATTTTCGCGGTTTAACGCGTCCACTGCCTTATCTCGTCCAATAATTTGGTGGGCGATGTCCTCTTCTTCCTGAATAAAGCTAAGCAAAGCCTCTTTCAGCATACTTATCGCAAGTTCACACATGTCAGGCACACGCCCCAACCCCCGATAAGTCTCATTGCTAGACAACATCTTCTTGGTCCTCTTTGCGATGCTTGTCGCCTCATCACCAACACGCTCGAGATCGTGACTCGCCTTCACGGCAACGAAAAGCAATCGCAGATCCTTCGCGACCGGAGCTCTCAGGCTAATGTAGCGAGCTACCTCCTCATCGATCCGGGTTTCGATCGCGTCGATCATATCATCCCCTTCTATTACGCTGTCAGCGATGTCGAGATCCCGTTGCTCTAAGGCTCTCAAGGCGAGATTCGCGCTTTCCACCGCTCGCTCGCCCATTTCCATGAGGTGCGAACGGACCGCTTCGAGCTCTTCGTGAAAGTAACGTTTCATCTCTAGGATTCCAATGATAACTTCAATTGCGGAAATAGCAAATAAGAACACCTATTCATCCAAAGCGCCCGGATATGTAAGCCTCTGTTTGCTCCTTATCTGGGCTCATGAAAATCTGGTCGGTCGCGTTCATTTCTATCAAGTTTCCCATGTAAAAAAAGGCCGTTCGGTCGGAAACGCGGGCAGCTTGTTGCATGTTGTGGGTAACAATTAAGATTGTGTACTCATTCTTAAGTTCATGGATAAGCTCTTCAATTTTCGCGGTGGCTACTGGATCCAATGCAGAGCAAGGTTCATCCATCAACAATACATCCGGCCCTACCGCCATCGCCCGAGCTATGCAAAGCCGCTGTTGCTGCCCTCCTGACAGGCTCAGCCCGCTCGTATCCAATCGGTCCTTAACCTCCTCCCAAAGAGCGGCTCCCTTGAGACAACGCTCCACAGTTTCATCGAGCTGAGGCTTTCTATTGACCCCTTGAATTCGTAGCCCGTAAATCACGTTTTCGTAAATGCTCTTGGGAAACGGATTCGATTTTTGGAAAACCATGCCAATACGCTTTCTTAACTCGGTCGCATCCACCCGTTCGTCGTAAATATCGACACCATTAACTTCAACTTTTCCGCGATCTATTCGAGCGGATTCGATGAGATCGTTCATGCGATTGATGCAACGAAGTAGAGTACTCTTGCCGCAGCCTGACGGGCCAATAAAAGCGGTAACTTCACGCTCAGCGATATCCATATTAATATCGAAGAGCGCTTGTTTATCGCCATACGAAAAATCGAAATCCGAAATCCGTATCAACGACGGGTTTCTATCCCCCTTCTGGGATTCAACTGCAAGAGTATCCATTGTTATTTCCTTTTGAAGTCTGAGCGATGCTAAGGACATTACCAGCGATATTTCTTTCTCATACGGATTCTTATCAAAATGGAGCTCAAGGCGATGGCAGCGACAATAAATAGAAACACGAAAGCCGTGCCATATTGCATTCTCGACGTGTATTCATTCTGAGGAATTTTGGCACTGACTACGTAAATGTGGTAAGGAAGAGCCATAACACCCTGGAAAAACAGATCGTACCAACGCTCGAGCCCTTCCCATGGCAGCTGATCTCGAAGAGCGTAGGCCGCGGTGAACATGATTGGAGCCGTTTCCCCAGCTACTCTAGCGACGCCAATGATCGAAGATGTCAGAATACCGGGCATCGCGTAGGGCAAGACATTGGTTCGAATCGTCGTCCATTGGGTGGCTCCCAGGGCAAAAGAGGCATCGCGCATACCTTGCGGAATAGCCCTCATGGATTCCTCGCTAGCGGAAATGATTATCGGCAACACCATGAAGGCCAAAGTAAACCAGCCGGCGATTAAGGAAACGTTCCAGCCAAAGGCCAATACGAACATCCCCATACCGAAAATCCCAAATACGATGGACGGGACCCCCGCCAGATTTAGAATAGACAGTCTAACGGCGCTCAAAATCTTGCCGGGGCGCGAATACTCGCTCAAGAAAATCGCGCTGAGAACACCCAAAGTCATCGCGATTATCATTGCTCCAGCCACTAGGAGCAAAGTTCCGGCAATACAGGGCCAAATACCTCCCCCGGAATAGGCATATGTCTCAGTCACGATCGGTTCGTCGATTCCTTCGCGAAAACTCCTGAAATTAGAATCGCTCATTTCGTATTTGCGTCCCTGATACTCAAATACGTGTAAGGTCTGTGGAGAATCCGACAGGAATTCCACATTCAAGAATGGGAACTCGCTGCGGAAAACCGTTTTCCCCCCTTTGTAGACGATGTCTACAAATATAGTTGCCGCGCACAGGAGCACAAAATACGTTCCTAAACGGAAAAGAGCGAATACCAGACGCTCCATTGCCTTGCTCTTCGTGGATTTTCCGAAAAGAGCCTTTTCCATGGATTCGCGGACGACTGTTCTGGAGGGACTCATAACGTCAACCTAACCTCTGGAGATCTGGAACTTCATCACTATTTTCTGCGCAAAATAATTGATTAACAAGGATATGAGAAAAAGAACGAGGCCAACCACGAACAATGCTTTGTAATGCATGCTTCCATGGACAACCTCGCCCAATTCCTGGGCTATTATCCCTGTCATCGTATGGACAGGCTCAAAGACGACTCCTATCCCCTCGGCGAATCTTGGAATCTCGATCCGGTTGCCAGCGCAAAGCAACACCACCATCGTTTCCCCGATCACTCGACCAAATCCCAGCAACACCGCTGATATAATGCCGGACAGAGCCGTGGGAACGATGATCCTCACGATTGTTTGCAACCGCGTCGAACCCATAGCCATGGATGCTTCTTTGTACGAAAGCGGGACATTATTGAGGGCATCCTCGGCGAGCGTGAAAATAGTCGGAATCGCCATCAGAGCCAATAGCCCGCCAGCTGTGAAGGCGTTCAAACGCTCGCTTATCGGAAAAAAGTCTATCCACGCTAGCGACTCCCACCCCGAGATTTCTCGTATCAACGTTCCAAACACAGCGATCCCAAAGAAACCTATCACTACTGACGGAATAGCGGAGATAAACTCAATGTAGGGTTTAATGAGATCACGCTCCAGAGGTCTCGCAACCTGATTCACGTAAATGGCCGCCCCGACACCTAAGGGAACCGCGAAAAACATGGCCACCAATGCCACGAGCAAGGATCCGGACATTAATGGAATCAGCCCGTACCAATCTTGTATCGAACTATTCGTTACCCATTTCTTTCCGAATATAAACGAAGTAAACGCTTCGCTAATCGGCACCGGTCTCGATCGCTCCCAAGCAAGGACATTCTCTTGGAACCTTGGAACCTCCTCAACAAACATCTCCGCGAGCTCTTTGAATCGCTCCGTCTTGGCCTGCAATTCCGCATCGCCAAAATCGGGTGCAGACGGTAGAATCCCCTCTATCCCTCGGATGAGGTTTTCATTGATCTCAATGTATTCACTTTCGCGCGACTTCACGATGTCAAAAAAGAGGGCGAAGTCGATTTCTCGGATTTCCAACGCATCGGCTTCCTCTTGCCTGCCCGACGCGAGCAAACTTTCCCGATGCTCAGACAAGTTTTGCATTTCCTGGTAGGAGTCGCGGGCAGCAGAGAGAATTTCATTCGCCTCGATAACATGCTCCCTTAGGGGGATAGCGAGGTCTTCGAAATCATAGAAAAAGTCTTCGCTCTCTTCCATGATCGCTCGCGATTCTTGGAAATCGTGACCTTCCTCGGTTAGCTTTTCAACTTGCCGAGAACGAATGGAATTCAGATAGCGGGTCAGAGCCGAGAGAGAATTTTGCTGCTCCCGCATCAGCTCTACATACTCGAGGCCCGATTGCCTGTAGAGCAACAGGCTATCTCGATACTGGCCAAAGAAGCCCGCTCCTTCTTTGAACAGGAATAATGTAATGAGTCCGAGTACGACAATCGAGACGAACGCATTGCCGCCAAATAATCCCTTTAGCGCGCTTTCCTTGGTCAGTCCCAAGAATGACTTGCGATTCGAAGCAAGCTGGTAGCGGGATTTGGAACTGCTCTTATCCATGGAAGCGATGCTGAAACGACGTTGCTTGTGGCAAAGCGAACGACATTATCGAGATCCCATGTTTGAAGACCATTCAGCTACAAAACTGAGTCCGTTCTTTTCCGAAAGACTAACCTCTTTAACCCGAATTGTTCGAGCTCTGCACAGAAACCTGGTTCCTGAATGAAAAAACATCGCTTCGACTTATGGCCCATCTGTCATTCAGGGAGCAAGTCGATTTAATCGAAAACCCAAAAAGATCCGCTCGCTCTAATTGACCGGTATAAAATGTACAGACTCGACGATCTTCTGACCTTCCTTGCTGAGGCAGAATTCGACAAAACGGCTTACGATCGGACGCATCTTGCTATTCGCATTGTGGTAGAAATACAAGGGACGGGCGTACGGATACTCCGGATTATCAGGTTTAATGCCGTCAACTGGCAAAGGATTAACACCTGGAGTTCCTATGTAGGCCAATCCAACGTAGCCGATTCCATTCGAATTTTTGGCGACTTCGGAAGCGATTTGCTCATTGCCCGCCATTTTCTGAGAGGATGGGGCGTAGTCGCGCTTGCGTAAAGCCATGTCCTGAAAAACCGCGTAGGTGCCGGAAGAGGTGTTGCGCGTGTAGATGGAGATAGCCCCGGATCTGCCGTTCACGGTCGCCCAGTTAGCGACGTCGCCCGTAAAGATCCTTTCAACTTCCCGTGACCGAATCTTATCCATTGGATTGCCTTTGTTCACAATAATCGCAATTCCATCTTTCGCGACGGTAATCGACTCCATTTTCACACCTGCCAGAAGGCCTTTCGTAAGTTCGGTTCCTTTCACCTCTCGGCTCGACATTCCCAAGTCGGCCGTACCATCAATCACCGCCGCGATACCCGTCGAAGAACCTTCGGCGGCAATCTCGAATATAACCTCGACGCCCTCTTTCGAAAGAGAGGCCTTAAACTCCTCAGCGAGCTGTGGCACCATTTTGGCTCCCAGGGTGTCAGACCCCTTAATCACGATTTTCTCAGCGGCGCGCGCCAGAGAAAGCGATCCGCAGACTGCTGCAAGCAATGCCATGCGGCCGGTTATTTTACGTAGCGTCGAGTTCATTAATCCTATACGATTTCTATTATTGTTGATGTGAGTTCGTTTGGAAAATTCCTGCTTACCAGCTGATGCGGAAGGCGGACGTTAGGCCGTAGCCGCTGTAGTCGTCGCCTGAACCGCTCTGGTTGTCTCCATAGTTGTACTCGACCGCGTTGTGCCATTTCAGCTTGTGGTCATAGAGGTACCAGTTGAAACCAAGCAGCAAGTTGTGGGCAGTCTCAACCCTGCCTGCGTCGTTTCTAGCGGCATAACGGGCGAGCCTTACGTCCTGCTCGTCGTCAAGACTCGTGACACTAGCATACTCAACCACGAGCTGCAACTTGTCGCTGAAGTTGTAGAAGGGCTTGATGCTGAAACCGAGCAGGTCGCTCTGGTTAACGCCGAACGCGGAGTCCTCAACACCCTTGGAGGTTGCGATATCGGCCCAGATGCCAAGACTTTCATTGATCATCTGCTTGTAGACAAATGCGAGTACGTGCTCGTGATCAGCTGTGCCCACATCCAGCCTGCCTTTGAAGTCACGGTGGTCGGTGGAGTAATCCGGATTGTTGTACACGTAGTCCAAGCGCCACGAGCCATCTTCGCCGACCGCTTGGCCGATGGAAAACAGGCCGAAGTAGCCAGCATCGAAGTGACCAAACTCAGCTTCGCCACTGGAGGAAAAAACGCCCGCCTTATAACTCCATACATCAATAACGCCACCAACGCTGGCGCCGGTAAAGTACTCGGTGCCGAACCAGAGGTTTCCGGCAACGATATTGCGTTCCGGAACGATGAGCGATTTGGAAGAGGTCGAGCCATCGAGAGTGAAGCCTGCAGACTGCTTCCCGAATTTGAATTTTGTTTCGCTGGACGGGTTCCATCCCACGTATGAATCGGTCAGACGCAGGTAAAAGTCGTCCCAGTTGTTGATACCGTCAATGTTCAGGTCCATTTCGCTGTGCAGCACTAAGTCGCTCTCAACGCTCTTTTTGAAGCCTACGCGAAAACGGCGCCAAACCAGGTCGTCGTTCGACTTGTCCTCTCCATCGAAATGGTGGGCGTCTCCTTGCAGACGACCGGTAAAGCCAAAATTTTTCACTATTGGAGCGTTCCAAATTTTGTCGTAGTTAATCGAATCTGCCGATACTTCGACCCCTGCAGCACTGCACGCGACCAAAGCATACGCGGCAAGCTTGAACATAATGTTCTTACTCATTGTTGTCGTTTTTGGATTGTGATTACGGAAAAAGCGTGAGCGTGACTCCCGCTTCGATCTAGCCCCTTGAACCCCTGCACCCTCCTCGCAAGCATAATTCCACCATGTTGCGGAAAGTAACTCGCTCGTAACATTCCCGTAACCTGTTTGTAACATAAGGCCCTTCGGAAGGCTTCCCGGCTAATTATACGACGATTCTCAATCGCTAATCGGTATCGCCTTCTATCAGCTCCCTCAGAGCTTTCACTTCCGCCACGTCCTGCGCCTCCTCCCCGGAGAACTTATCCAATCTAGCGAGAATCTCGCGGGCCGCATCGATGTTTTCGCCAAAGACTTCCGCTCTAGCTAACTTTATCAGCCGAATCGGATCATAGCATCGATCCGCAAGCGATTGAACCCAAGGATCATAGGGAGTCTTATCGAAACCCAAGCCATCCCTTTCTCTCTGCGATTCCAAAGCCGTTTCCCGATCGCCCTGATTCAACGCCACCTCGCTCAATAGAGCGTGTATCGATCGAGCCTCAGGCTCTAGCTTGACTGCTTCAATCAAATGTTCGGATGCCTCATGATAGCGCCCTTCTGCCGAGAATCCCCTCGCAAGGCCAAAGTGCGCCCAAGGCCTCCATACATCGACTTTGCTTAAGGCCTCAAAATGGTCTACCGAATCCAATATGTGCCCAGAAGCCATATAAATCGATCCTAACTCGTATCGGATATTCAGGTACGATTCATCCAGGCGAATTGCCCGCTCGAAAGAGTCAATAGCAATCCGCTTGTCACGATAATCTCTCGTCGTAATACCTAGAAAATAGGGCCAGCGAGGATTCTCAGGATCCAGGATAATCAATGTTGAGAAGCATTGCTGCGCTTCGCCGTAAAATCCATTCGCCAGATACAACTCTCCCAAGCTTGCTAACGCCTCCATTCTCCCTTCCGCCTCTTGGAAACCCGCATGGACGCTCTTGAGCTCCTCAAGAAATCCTCTAGGCCATCCGGCCAAATTCGGAATAGTGGGAATCCCTTGAATTAGCTCCGCTTCGATTATGGATTCGCCGGCCTCAGAAGTTTTCCGGTCAATCTGCCTTAACAAGAATCCCAATACAACGGCTGCCGCAATGAGCAAGTAGATCTGTTTGGGCAAGCGAAGCATGACCCTGCCTAGCAATGCTGGGCCGTTTCTATCGATTCATAGCGTTTCACCCTCCGTTAAAGGGATTCGCTAGAAGTGCCCAATGCTTCCTTAACCTCGTCGCTCTCGATGTTAGCCATTGTCACGAGAGTTATACCTGTATCCACAATCGTCGGCATATTGCCACCTTGAATGTGATCGACTAGAGTAGTGACTGCCAAGTACCCCATCTTATATGGGTTCGTGACAAGTAGTCCTTGAATTTCTCCATTTCGTACCGCTTCCAGAGAAGCATCCGAAGCATCATGGCCCACTAAAAAGACTTGCCCCGCAAGATTAAAATCTTTCAACGCCTGTAGCATCCCCTCAGTCCCTTGAGAGCTGGATGCGAAAATCGCGTTCACTCGACGTCCATATCTGTTTAGAAGGTATTCGGAAACTCTATTAGCATTGCTGAAGCTGTCGCCGGAGTACTGATCTATAGACAGCATGCGAATGGATGGGTAACTCGATTTGATCCTTTCAATAAATCCAGCTTCGCGAGCTTCCGCGTTCGAGTCTCCTTGCTGGTGACGCAAGAGGATTACGTTACCGACTCCTTCTATCAACTGGCCTACTCGATCGGCGGCTACCGCTCCGCCCTCGAAGTTGTCAGTAGCTACATAGCTGATCGGCCTATCAGCACCTAATCCCGAATCGATGTAAATCATCGGCAAATCCGATCCTCTATCAATTCGAATTCCGCCAGCGAACTTGTCTTCATCGAACGAAGCTACTAGAATTCCGCTTAGCCTTTGCCCTGTAAAGGTATCCACCACCTGGATTTGCTTCTCCCTAGACGTACCAGCGTCGCCTTTCCACACTATCTTAACGCGTACTCCTTCCCTCTCTAGTTCCTCGCTGGCTCTTAACGCGCCTTCGTGAATAGCGTCCCATCGTTCCCGGCCAGTACCTTTAGGAACCACCGCGATACTCAACTCCGCGTTACCCAACTGGCCAAATGCATTCGGGGATATCCCCGCAACAATAAATGCTGTCAGGATAGCTAGACGTGATACCTGCATGAGAGCTTCAAAGGAGCGGAAATGTAAAAACGGTGGTGGATTATCTGACAAGGTCAAGGGCAAAGCCCAGACACGCATTCTATCAATAAGGAAGTTAATTATTTGTAATCAGCAGGTTAGGCAACTAGTCTACTAGGAGAATCAGCAAATACACGAAGCCTAAGCGCAAACCATCCCTTTGAGAACATCGATCCTCGTGAAGCCGCGATACAGGCCAAACTCAATCCGCAACGACTCGGCGTCGAACTATTGCCAGATGCCCTCTTGAAAAATTATCTGGGCGTAAGCAGCAAATCGGCTACCGTTGCGACATGGATCTAGTGACCGACCGCAAGCTCGCCATTTCCAATCGGATTCGCGTGGAAATGCAATCGTTGGCGAGCAGTCTAGAAGTTCAGTTGAAAAAGTCATCAAGTCAGGGTTCAAGCCCTATGGCCATAGCGGCGGGGATGACAAGGCTTAGAAAAATCGAGCTTATCAACGTCCCGGAACGATCCAATATCTCCAGCTTGCAAATGGACTGCCGAATGCTTGAAGAAAGTCTCCTTCTACGAGTTCGCGGACTTAGATACTCATCGGTTGCTATGGCTGCTATTAAAGCGACCGATCCCAGTCCCTGCATCGAAATTCGTATCGAGCACGAAAAAGGAGGCGCTATTAACATTGAAATTCCAGTTCGCTACAAACGCCCCGACTACCTTTCAACTGGAGAGTCTACGGTGACCGCAACAACCGCCCACTGGTTTCTTAGAGAGTGTCCTGTATATTTGGATGCAAACAGTTAGTAGATGACTAAACTGACCGAGAACTGGATCCTTTTGGGGGCGATTCCGTCTGCTTGGCCGAACCCTCATCTTCCGATGCGCCTAAAAATGCGAGCTTCTTTTGATTCTCGATAAAGAACTGAGGGTCGAGCTCCGTATCCGGTACCGGATATTCTATCTTACTCGGCCGATGGATATACCACAAATACCCCGCCTCCTTGTGTTTCAACCTCAGAAGCCGGCGCCGCTCGAGCATTAGGCTGAGGAGGCGCTTAAGTTTCGAGTTTTCCTGGTTGGGAGCGTCTTCGCCTTCAAACAGACTGACAAACAGATTGTCGGCGGTCAGTTTCAATGCCTCCTGAACCTCTTTATCGTGCTGGTCCCTGGGCTTGAAAAGCTGGGTCCACCTGCAAATCAAATCACCTGATATTCGATAGTAGGACTCCTCGGATTCCCTTAAATCGATACGCTCGATTTCACTATCTACCCGAACGAGCAAACTCGCCACGCGATCATCTCTTTCAAAGGGCTCGCCCGAAAAGGCGGAACTACGGGAAATGGGAGATATATGCCAATCCATCAGAAAAACGAAGAGTGAACCGGAAGCGGTTTCCACTGGCTAGAAAATTCTTCTTCGATGTATTGGGCTCGCTTCCATTTTTGGTCGCCCTACCCTTACAATCATGCCCAACTCGCGACAAAATACTGCAGATCTAACGCAATCCATGGCCCTCATAGTGGTCGATGTTCAGGATTGCTTTATCGATACTCTTGCCGACAAAGACGACTTTCTACGGCGATGCGCCTTCGCCATCGATGCCGCCCAAACGCTTGGAATACAGACAATCTTCACCGAGCAAGTCCCCGACAAACTCGGTTCGACGAACACCCTAATCAAACAACGAGCTCGCAATGCAGAGGTCTTTTCCAAAAAGAGGTTTTCGGCACTGGCCGCGCCCGGGATCGAATCCTATTTGCGAGACCAAGAGGTTTATCATCTACTGATTTGCGGTCTGGAAACCCCTATCTGCATCTATCAAACGGCTCTTCAATCGATCGATGAAGATATCGACGCCACTTTTCTTACAGATGCTCTTGGATGTCGCCGCACTGAAGACGGCCGGCTAGCAATTGAGGCGATTCGCCAACTGGACTGCCAAACGCTTCCTTCTGAGACCGTCTTCTACAGCTTGCTGGGCTCGGCAACTCACCCGAATTTTCGCTCTTTCTCTAAACTCGTCGCCACCTATTCAAATTCGAGCATATCCACGCAGAAAATCCTGTCTGAAAAACCGGATACAGCTCTAATTCGGTCCCAGAGTTCCTCAAGCGGAACTTCAAAAGGTTCTGGTAGAAAGCAAAGAGGGCCGAAGAGCGAGGCTACCGAGAGCAGGAAGGCGTCCTCCACGCCAAAGAAAAAATTGGCCAAAAAACGAACTTCGCAATCAGGCAAAAGGAAAGAAGCGCCGAGTTCGCGAGAACCTGCCAAAAAGAAGACGGCTAAGAAAAAATCACGCGAAAGAAAAGCGGCCAACGTCAAAACACCTGGGTGATTCGAGCCCCAGGATGAATATCTATTTTCGTTTCCAGATCTTTCGATATTTCGAAAATTCGACTAAAGGCTACCATGCCGGCATTGTCTCCTGTATGGTCTTTTCTCGCTAGAAGAGGAGTCACGCGAGCCCCGATTGCCAGATCCCGAAATCGTTGCCGCAACAATCCGTTATTAGAGACACCGCCCGATAGCCCTACGCTCCGGTATTCGCAATTACGCAAAGCCTTTCCGGTTTTTCGTATTAGAGCATCCACTACAGCTTCCTGATAAGACGAACAAATATCGGGTAGCCGCCTATCGAGCTCGGCCTCGGAAAAGCCTTCGAGCAGGTAACGCAAACTAGTCTTTAATCCCGAGAAGCTAAAATCGAAATTCGCTCGTCCCATCAATGCTCTCGGGAAATCATGGGTGTCTGGGTTTCCCGGCCTGGCTATAGCTTCCAATTTCGGTCCTCCAGGATAGCCTAGACCTAGCAGCTTGGCTCCTTTATCGAGCGCTTCTCCCGCCGCATCGTCTATCGTTTCCCCGATCAGCTCTATCGATCGGTCTTCATCGATATGGGCCAAGAGCGTATTTCCACCCGAAACGATTAAGGAAAGATGGGGCAACATTCGATCGAGCTCAGCATCAAAACCGCTAGGGCTGGCTGCGTGGGTCTCGATAAAAACGGACTGGGCGTGGGCTCTCAAATGGTTCACGGCGTAAACTGGGGTGTTAAGAGACATGGACAATGCGTTGCCCACCGCTATACCCATCGCCAAACAACCCGCCAACCCGGGTCCGGCTGTCACGACGATTTCGTCGATTTCCGCGAAGCTGTACTGATTGCGAAGCTCTTTTAATAGTGGGGCGAAATTCGACAAATGCTCTCTACTTGCCAACTCAGGCACAACTCCGCCGTATTCAGCATGCAAAGTCACCTGGCTACTGACCCATTCGCCCACGATTCCTTTAGAACGATCGAGCAGCGCCAACGCTGATTCGTCGCAAGAACTTTCTATACCGAGGATCATCCTATGACTGGGCGACAATTGCCTCGAGCAAGTCCACGGCCTTAATAAGCTGCTTGTCCTCAATGGGTTCGAACTCGAATTGCTCTACGAATTCCTCCGTCGGCATGGTCTTCAGCCGACTCCGTTGAATTGTGAGATTGGCCTCTTCGTGAGGCGATATTTCAACGACGATATCCGGTTCCACGCCCCTCTTATGAATCACATAGCCACCCGGGGTGTAGTATTTGGCGGTAGTCAGTTTCAAACCGGAAGCGGAGCCCAATGGCAATATACTCTGGACAGACCCTTTGCCGAAAGTCTTATCGCCGACCAGCTTTGCTCGACCGGAGTCCTTCAAGGCTCCTGCTACGATTTCCGAAGCGCTCGCGGAACCTGGATTTATGAGTACCGCCAAAGGAAATTCATGGTACTGACCACGGTTCACAGCTCGCCATTCCTCCGACATCGAATCATGACGCCCTTTTGTGGATACGATCAACTCTCCGTGGGGAAGAAATTGGCTAGCCACTTCCACAGCCGAATCAAGCAATCCCCCAGGGTTGTTCCGCAAGTCGATTATCAAAGCCTGCATCCCTCTCTCCAAGAGCAAATCTACTGATTCAGAAAGCTCCTCCCCCGTTCTCCTGCCAAACTGGGAGATCCGCAAGTAGCCTATTCCTTCATTAAGAATCTCGGCCCCATGCACATTATCCACTTCTATGAGCTCCCGAATAATCTCAAGTTTCAGTCGGTCCGTCTCAGCCTCCCTGACCACCGAAATCGCCACTTTAGTACCCGGACGCCCTTTTAGTTTGGCAACGGATTCCGTAAAGCCCAGACCCTTCAGACTCTCACCGTCGACCTCTACGATTCGGTCCCCCCGCAGAAGGCCGGCTCGCTCTCCAGGCGTGCCTTCGATTGGGGCC
>Ga0208624_1000044_pt1 | contig 70445 bp, 73 predicted proteins | sample Knorr_S23_td_DCM_FD_185607 | JGI IMG/M metagenome (GOLD analysis project Ga0208624, IMG submission 185607) | Marine microbial communities from Southern Atlantic Ocean transect - Knorr_S23_td_DCM_ad_71m_LV_A (SPAdes) (version 2) | ecosystem: Environmental > Aquatic > Marine > Oceanic | place... | reverse complement strand
TTGGAAATACTGAGGCCACGACACTTAGAACCAGAATGCAATCATACGGTAGCTGGTATAGAGCGATACCAGCAGGCCGAGCGCTGCGAGATCAAACAACAGGTATCCGAAGCCTCGCTTCAGAAAATACTTAAACCGTGGCCACCAGTTGTCCGGTTTTTCGGTCGAAAGTGGCAGAGATGGAAAAGCAGTCAGCATCCATAATCCCATGATCATCCACAGCGTGACGACGCTGGCAGGGATGATCCATCGATCATTTTCAAGACCGTTGATGACACCAAGATCCTTGTCCCTCAAGAGATCAACACCGGCAAGCACTGCGGCAAAGACGCCCACGACCATGAGTATCGGTATCAACCATTGATAGCGTGTCGATGCGGTGATTAGTCGGTCAAGCATAGTTGACTATTGGACGCATCAGCTAGCGGAGTGGCGCTGAATAAAACTGATCATGTCGGCAATACATTCCTGCGTCTGGGGACCGTCCGCCTGAGCAAAGCCATGCCCGACGTCCGGATACAGGCGATAGTCAACATCACCACCAGCGATTTCCCAGGCCCCCTGAAGCGTCTGGCTCATCATGATGGGCACATTCTGATCGAGTTCCGGCTGAACAAGTAACAGGGGCGGCAGGTCTCGATATTGGCCGGCTGTCAGCTGATTTTGGATTGCAGCCGCGGCCATTTGTGCTGGTTCACCGAAGTATCCTTCGTGGCCAGCTTTGAGTCGGTCAGGTGTGAAGCGCTTGAAAGTTGATGGATCTTCATGAAGCCGTGAAACGAGGTACTGGTAGCGGGCCAGAGGGTTAGATACAGGCCAGAGTGCAATGACAAAATCGATGGTTTGTTCCGGTGATGTTGGATTGATGGCCGCACTGAGCGCCAGATGCCCTCCGCTGGAACTCCCGGATAAACCGAGGATACCAAAGGGAGTCGGTGGCTCCGCGCGCAGTTGTGAGACAGCCAATTGGATGTCCTCGACGGCAGCTGGATGCTGAAAATCCGGGCCCTGACGAAAATCGATCGCAACCACCGGTGTTCCTGATGCTGCGATAGCGTCGCAATAGTGACGGCCTGCATGTTTGTCGCCGGAAGACCAAGCGCCGCCATGTATGTCGAGCAGCAGTGTTGAACTTGAGGGGTTGTCCGGCAGGTAGGCCACGGCAGTAAGGTCCATACCTGCACGTCGGGCGTACACCCATTCCTGCGTCCTGATCATTTACGACTGCCTCGACTTGGGTTGGCTTGATGTGCAGACAACACGTTAGTTCCGGAGCGACTGGCTATGATGTCGGCATCAGCGGTGGGGTCCTTTCCTACAGCGACAAGTGTCTTGCCAAAGTTGCCTCCTTTCAGCATGGCCATAAATGCAGATGGTGCTTTGGGTAAACCGTCCCAGAGATCCTCCTTGTACCGAACATGTCCATCTCTTATCCAACCGGACATAGTATCCAGGAAGATTTCCTGCTCGTTGTCAACGAAATCGCCCACGAACAATCCGTTAACCTTGACATCCTGACGAGATAGCCATGGGGCACCAATATCATTCCATGCAGCGCGCGTGTCTCCTCCGTCAGTATTGCTATACTGGCTGATCATGCCGCATAGTGAAATTCGAGCATTTTTGTTGAGCAGTGGAGCGACCGCTTCAAATACAAGTCCGCCCACGTTTTCAAAATAGACGTCGATGCCATCCGGACATGCGGTTCTGAGATCTCCTGGCAAGTCTTCCGAAAGGTGTGACACGCACTCGTCGAACCCGAGCTCCGTGCTGACAAATTGACACTTGTGTTTGGCACCCGCAATACCAATCACCCTACAACCTAGCATGCGCGCAATTTGACCAGCGATCTGACCGACGCCCCCCGAAGCCGCTGAGACGACCACTGTCTCACCGGGTTGTGGCGCACACTGAACTTTCATGCCGGACCATGCGGTCAGACCCAGCATCCCCAAAACACCGATGGCCGTTGAAATCGGAGCTTTGGCCGGGTCAAGCTGTCTCGGCGCCATATAGCCGAAAATGTCGATACCGTCGCCGATGAGGCCGTGTGACTGCCAGCCATTGGTGTTGAAGACGTAATCACCATGGGTGAAGGTCTGATGATGACTGATCAGTACCCTTGAGACGGTACGGCCGTGACAAACGTCACCCGGCGTCTCGACTCCGGATCGCCTTCGACCCCATTGGTAAGGATCCATGGATAGATATAACGTTTCTGTCAACGCTTGACCCGGCCCGGGCTCAGGGAGAGCCGTCTCAAACCACTTGAAGTCGTCCTTTTCGGGCCAGCCGAGCAGTGGTGTGCGTGCGAGTTGCCATCCCTGATTCATAACTAGTGCTATCCCAGTACCCAAAAAGCTAGCGCCATAAGCGATGAGAGTGAGACTGAACAAGCTCCTATAATAATGCAATATTAGGCCTTCATACCGCTTATCAGGGTGACTCGGTATGGGATCCTATGCATTTGATGTTCTTCCATGCCTGTAATCTTCACTTTTGCCTGCGATAATAGGTAGCTTCTATTCAGGATCTGCCGGGCGGAATGCCATCATCTATAGACACCGATGCGTTTGATGTTGCCCTTGCGTTGAAAATGGCCAACGCCCTGAAGGTGATTCTTGAGAATCGCACTAGGGTCAAGGTTATTCTCGGTGAAGAACGTGTCGTTTCCGGGACGCTGGGAGAGGTGATCCGCTTACCTACTATTCTGACTAGATTAGAGGGCCGATCTAGACTGGCCCGCGATGACGCGCTTCTTGAGTTTCAAACGCTGTGGAGCACCTTGTCTGAGAAGACAACGGCAGAAGTGCTGGATGCCATTGGCTGGTACGACCCCAACGATCTGGACTGGGAAGATCCGCGCTCCAATCGACATCCGGACCTGCGCATTGATGACTAATTTGTACAGAAAAGGAGCACAAAGGATAGACTTTCAGTGTTTTTCCATTTTTCTGGTTTGAAACTGTAAAATTCGATCTATTGGCACGGAAATTTCTGCCTTTACCGGCCCAATTTTTTTGCCTATTCTCCGCTCCCTGCTCTGATCTTCGGACAGAGACAAAAAACCTAAGTTAGATATTTAGAGAACTTAATTACCAGATACATCTGGGACTTGATCCAGCGGGACAGGTACCGACTTCACTTTATCGCCTGTGTTGGGCGGCTCGTCGTTGCTGTTGAGATCAGTCCCCAAATACATGGGGCGATATAGCATGAATATCCTTGACTTTGAGTCGCACAAGTCTGCGCGACAGAAGATCTCGATGGTGACCTGTTATGACAACTGGTCGGCGAAAATTCTTGAGGAATCTGACATCGATTGCATACTGGTGGGAGATTCTCTCGCTGTTGTCATGCATGGATTCGATTCTACGGTGCATGCGACCATCGAAATGATGGAAGTACACACAGCGGCTGTGACACGAGGGGCACCCAGCAAATTTGTCGTGGCTGATATGCCATTCCTATCCGTGAGCCGTGGACTTGAGTATGCGATGGATTGTGTTCATCGCCTGATGCAAGCCGGTGCTAACGCCATCAAGATTGAAGGTGACAAACCACATCAACTCGAACTGGTAAAGCACATCGTCGATGCGGGGGTTCCTGTCATGGGACATCTGGGGCTCACGCCTCAATCCATTCACAGTTTTGGTGGTCACAAAGTGCAGGGGAAACAGGCTGAGCAGGCCGAACAAGTTCAGAGAGGCGCGCTGGCGCTACAGGCTGTTGGATGTTTTGCGCTCGTGCTTGAATGTGTACCTATCAAACTTGGGAGCTGTGTTACAGCCGCGTTGTCGATACCTACCATTGGGATCGGTGCGGGTCCGCATACTGATGGGCAGGTGCTGGTTCTGCACGATCTTCTTGGCGTCGATCCGAGCTTCAAGCCAAAGTTCCTGAGGCGATTTGCCAACAGTCACTCTCTGGTAGAGAGTGCTGTGAATCAATACCATCGTGAGGTTCAGGAGCAGTCATTCCCGAGCTTGAAAGAGTCTTACAAGTAGTCGGAAATTGAATCCATTCGATTCGGAGACGCAGTCTCTCGAGAGGTCAGAATGAGTATTTCGACCATTCACACCGTTCGTGATATGCGCGAATGGCAGAGGACAATTGGTGACCGGTGCGTAGGTTTTGTTGCAACAATGGGCGCCTTGCATAGTGGGCATGCTTCCCTCATTGAGCATAGCGTGACCGACTGCGATCTAACCGTTGTCAGTATCTACGTGAACCCAACCCAGTTTGATCAACTGGACGATCTGAAAATCTACCCCAGGACGCTCGAAACTGATGTATCACTGGCGGGCGCGATGGGTGCAGACCTTGTATTCGCACCCACCTGGGAAGAAATGTATCCGGATGAGTTTCGCTATCAGGTAGATGAAGGGGAGTTCAGCCGGGAATTGTGCGGGGCTCATCGCGATGGTCATTTCACCGGTGTTCTGACAGTCGTTATGAAATTGCTCAATATTGTCAGACCTAAACGTGCGTATTTTGGCGAAAAGGATTATCAGCAGTTCAAACTGATCATGGATATGGTAAGCGCTTTTCATATGGATGTAGAGATTGTGCCCTGTGCGACGGTCCGTGAAGAGGATGGGCTCGCACTCAGCTCGCGGAATCTGAATCTGTCCTGTGAAGCCCGGGAAACGGCTCCCATCATCCATCAATTGATAACCAGTGATCGATCTGATGAACACATCACCGCTGCGCTGACGGAAGCAGGGTTCAAGGTTGATTATGTTGTTAGCAGATATGACCGAAGATTTGTTGCGGCACGAATTGGCGATGGTGACCGAGAAGTTCGTCTCATAGACAACGTGCCTCGCCCAACAGAAGAATAACAAGGAAGATCAGTGTGATTCTGTGTCTCGATATCGGTAATACCCAGGTCTATGGCGGTGTTTTTGAGGGGGATCGATCGCTCGTTCAGTTTCGAAGAACCTCCCAGGCACAAAGCTCCTCCGATGAGATGGGTGTCTTCTTTCGAGCGGTTCTTCGAGAAAACCAAATCGATCCCGATGACTTGACCGAAGTGGGCGTCTGTTGTGTCGTACCGGATCTGCTGTATTCGCTGCGTGCCTGTTGCCAAAAGTACTTTGGGCTTGAACCACTGGTATTGAAACCTGGTATCAAGACAGGGCTACAGATTCGATACCGTGATCCTAGGGAGGTTGGCGCCGACCGAATCGCTGATGCAGTGGGTGCTATTTCTCTGTTCCCTGACAGGAACTTGATCGTCGCAGATTTTGGTACGGCGACGACCGTCTGTGCGATCACCAAAGATAAGGAATTCCTGGGTGGCAATATCTTGCCTGGAATGCGTTTGTCCATGGAAGCGCTTGAGTCCAAAACGGCTCAATTGCCTTCCGTCGAAATTTTGCCTGTCAGTACGGCGGTGGGACGATCAACGGTTGAGAGTATTCAGGCTGGATTGTACTGGTCGACCGTAGGTACGATTCGGGAGTTGGTGAACAGGATTACCGTAGAAGTCTTCGATGGAGATCGCCCCATGGTTATCGGTACAGGTGGATTTGCACAGCTGATCAATCGCGAAGGAATGTTTGATGCGGTAGTGCCAGACCTAATTCTGACCGGTATGAGAGAAGTTCTTAAACTGAACCGGTAGGCGCGCTTACGTGATGACGGCGATCAGGTAGGTCGATTCACTACCCCATAGATAAATGCCTGCGATAAGAACCGTCACGGCTGACCACAGTCGGAAGAGGGTTGGTAGTGACTTAGACTTTTCCAGATACAGGACAACAATGAAAGACGCGAGCGCCAGTGTTGAACTATCGAGCCAGCGGGCAAGCATATCGATGGCATCGGAGGAATCCCGACGAATTGCCCCTAACCACGTCAATTGAAGGGTGGTGACAAAAATAAACCAGTACATCAGGCCGAGAATCGCGAGGATCACTGGTGAGCCCGTCAGATGTGTAGTTAGTGCTGGATTGAAGCTGATCAGCTGGCTCGCGATGGTGGATGTGATCATAAGCAAGGTGCCAGAAAACCCGAGTCAAATCGCGATTGCCGTATGATGTGTGGGCGCGGGTAGAGCAACCACGACAATGCACTGGTGATCAACGCGAAGATCGATAACCCCGCGCTGACATCCACCATGAGTACAGTGGTCTGTCCGCAGTCTGCGGTGCTGATGCTTGCGGCTTCAGCCAGATGATCGACCTACGTGATCACACCATTCGCCTCACGTTAGAGAATGATCTGACGGGGACGCGTTGGATCAATTCCCTAATCTCCAATCAGTTGGTCGAATTCAGCACTGTTAATGTGTGTTTCCACACACGGTAGTATACTGATTGGAGAAACGGCTGAGGGATGGGGCGTTACGATGGAAGAAATCAGATGGTGGGCCCGCTTGCTACTGATCAGTGGCGTGATCAGTGTCGTGTTGCTGATTTCAGCTCCACTTGGCTACCGTTTCGGAATGACGGGGCTCCAATCCGCGTTCGGTAGTTTGGCGCTCGCCGTTCTGGGCTCGGTGATCGTTCTGTTGGTGTCCTTTGTTATGGTTATCATCACGACCCGAAAGGGCCTAGTCGACAACAGAAAACAGCTTGTGATTGCGGCGTTATTCAGCTTGTTGCCGCTGCTGGCTGCGGTGCCCCAATACTTCAAGGTATCGTCCGTACCACCCATTCATGATATTTCTACGGATCTTGCGGAACCGCCCGCGTTTGATGCTGCACTGGCTCAACGTGGAGAATTTAGCAACGATCTTAATCTGGAATCTTCTGAGGCTCAGCAACAGAGGTCGGCTTATCCCGACGTACTACCCGTAACATCGACGTTAACATCGGAAGATGCGGTGTCTCGATCTGTGGCGTTACTTGAGCAGATGGGGCTTGAGGTCATCAACGTGGATCTTGAGGCCGGACGAGTTGAAGCCGTTGCCACGAGTTTTTGGTTTGGTTTCAAGGACGACTTTGTCGTGCGGATCCGGGGGAATAATGAAGGTAGTCGTATCGATGCCCGCTCGGTATCCCGCGTCGGTCAATCTGATCTCGGGGTTAATGCGGAGCGCGTGATGACCTTTATTGCCGGGTTCGCAGACTAAGCTGTGTCGAGCTGGATCCGGACTAGATCGTTGACCTGCTTGGGATTCGCCTTACCACCAGTTTCTTTCATGACCTGTCCTACAAAAAAGCTTAGCAGCTTTGTCTTACCTGCGCGGTATTGCTCAACCTGTTTTGGGTTATTGGCAATGATGGCGGTCACGATAGGCGCCAGATCGGATGAATCCGAGACCTGTTTGAGCCCTTTTACGTTGATGTAAGCGTCGACTGAGTCAGTCTCGCCCTGCCACAACGCGTCAAACACCGTCTTTGCTATCTTTCCAGAAATCGTCTCGTCTGAAATACGATTGATCAGCGAGGCGAGTTCGCTGGCGGGTACAGGTACGTCCTCTGAGTTGAAACTGTCTTTGGAGGTTCGTCCCAGTAGTTCGACTCGGACCCAGTTCGATGCTTGTCGAGGGTCGGATGCAGAGGCGACATATTCAAAGTAGTCAGCGAGGGAGCGATTACCTGAAAGGGTTTCCGCATCTTCTTCGGAGAGTCCGAAAGCAGTTTGAAACCGGGCACGCTTCTCATCGGGCATTTCCGGTAACCGATCTTGTACTGCACTGATGAAGCTATCATCAATCACCACGGGCAGGAGGTCAGGCTCTGGGAAGTAGCGGTAATCCATAGCCGTTTCTTTACTTCGCATAGGCCTGGTCTCGTCCCGATCTGGGTCATATAACCTGGTTTCCTGGACGACTCGCCCACCGGACTCAATGACGACAATCTGACGTTCTATCTCGTGGTTGATGGCCTGTTCAAGGAACCGAAATGAGTTGATGTTCTTCGTCTCTGTGCGCGTGCCTAATTCACTTGATCCCAAGGGACGAATTGAGACATTGGCATCGCAACGCATAGATCCCTCTGCCATGTTGCCGTCACAGATGTCGAGGTACGTCAGCAATTTGTGGATCTGTCGAGCATACGTTGAGGCTTCTTCCGCCGAGCGCAAGTCCGGTTCTGAGACGATTTCCAGGAGTGGCGTCCCGGCACGGTTGAGGTCGATGCCGGTTTCACCGGCGTAGTCCCTGTGTAAGGATTTGCCGGCGTCTTCTTCGAGATGAGCCCGAGTTATGTGGATGGTTTTTCTACTGCCGTCGGCGCAGTTGATATCCATGTGCCCATGTTCGACTATGGGCTCGTCGAGTTGGGTAATCTGATAGCCTTTGGGAAGATCAGGATAGAAGTAGTTTTTCCGATCGAATACGGATTGATGATTGATCGTCGCACCGACGCCGAGACCGAAAGCAACAGCTTTTTCGTACACCGCTTCGTTGGTGACAGGGAGGACACCAGGAAAACCCAGATCCACCAGACTCGCCTGGGTATTGGGGTCGGCTCCGAACGCTGTTGAAACGGCGGAGAAGATCTTGGAGCGGGTGTTCAGTTGGGCATGGATTTCGAGCCCAATGACTGCCTGCCAGTCAGCCATGACTCACTCCCGTAGCCTGTAAGGTCGGGGTGGCCAGGTGCCAGTCGGTACGTTGCTGAAATTGATGCGCCATCCCAAGGAGTCTTGCCTCATCAAGATATTGACCAATCAGTTGCATGCCAACCGGCATCTGACCTATTTGCCCGATCGGCATAGAGAGTCCTGGCAACCCGGCCAGATTGACGGGAATCGTGTAGATGTCCTGGAGGTACATAGCGATACTGTCTGAAATTTTTTCAAGAAGCTGGAACGCAGGTCCTGGACAGGTTGGCGCGGCAATGACATCTACTGAATTAAAGGCCGCTACAAAGTCCTGATGGATTAAACGCCGGATCTGTTGGGCCTTCCGGTAGTAGGCGTCGTAGTACCCGGTGGAGAGTGTAAATGTCCCGACGAGAATGCGTTGTTTGACCTCGTCGCCAAAAGCCTCAGACCGACTGCGCTTGTATAGATCTTCGATATCCTCTGGATCTTCACACCGATAGCCGAAGCGGACGCCGTCGTATCTGGACAGATTAGTTGAACATTCAGCAGGGGCGATCACATAGTAAGCCGGAACGGCGTAGCGAGTATGAGGCAGTGAAATGTCAACGAGCTTAGCGCCTCCAGCTTCCATCTCGAAAAGGGCACTGGTCAGCAGGTCCGCCATTGGCGCATCGAGTTCCGACAAATACTGTTCAGGCACGCCAATACGGATTCCTGCGAGAGGCGTGGACAGTTCTTGGGTCAGGTCGGCTAAAGGTGCATCAATGCAGGTCGAGTCGCGAGGGTCTGCGCCAGTCATTGCCGAGAGCAGTATTGCTGCATCCTGGGCGTTCCGTGCAAAAACGCCGGCCTGATCAAGACTTGAGGCGAAAGCGATCATGCCCCAGCGAGATACCCGTCCGTAGGTCGGTTTGATACCTGTGACGCCACACATTGACGCAGGCTGCCTGATGGAGCCGCCTGTATCGGTACCGGTGCTGACCGGACAGAATCCTGCGGCGACGGCTGCGGCTGAACCACCGGAGGAGCCACCTGGAACATGACTTTTCTGCCATGGATTTCTGACCGGTCCGTAGTAACTATTTTCGTTAGACGACCCCATCGCGAATTCGTCCAGGTTAGTTTTGCCGAGGGTGACGCAGCCAGCTGCTTTTAGTTTTTCGACCACCGTCGCGGAGTAAGGTGCGATGAAATTATCCAGCATCTTTGAACCGGCAGAGGTCTTTACTCCTTCGGTGCAGAAAATATCTTTGTGTGCGAGCGGAATGCCAGTCAGAGGGCCTGCCTGCCCCTTTGCGATGAGGACATCCTGTGCATCCGCAGTGGATCGAGCGTCGTCTGCTGTGACGGTGATGAACGCGTTGATGTCGTTGTCGTGTTCTTCAATTCGTGAGATCAGGCTTTCGGCGAGCTCTCGACAAGAGTAGGTCCCGTCATCTAGATTGGCTCGGATCTCGGCAATGCTCTGAAAAGGTGTAGTCACGTGAGCGACCATCTTTATTCTACGAACCGAGGGACAAGATAGAGACCATCACTGGTCCGGGTGGCTACAGACTGTAGCTTTTCACGCTGGTTGGATTCGGTGACCTCATCTGCACGGAGACGCTGGACCTGGTCAAAAGGTGTTGCGAGTGGCCGTACCTCATGGGTATCGACTGCTTGCATTTCGTCGACCAAATCAAGGATGCGGTTCATCCTCTCGATCTGATCATCGACCTGGTCTATAGCAATCTCGAGATGGGCCAGTGTCGCGATTGTTAGTACGGTCTCTTTGTTTACAGCCATGTCGATTCAGATGTGGTAAGTCGTCGGGCAGAAGATGCTAAAGGCTGGATCGATGGTTGTCCATGACACTTGTTCCTAACGTTTAGGTCGGCGTTTAGGGTCAGTTAGCGACGCGGTTCTGCGGATTTTCTCACGATTGTGCGAATAGTCTGAAAAATGACATCTGTACCGTTGTTTTTATCTATTTGTCGTTTGCGAAAGCTCATGAAAATGATAGAGTTGCAGAAGGTTTTTAAAGCGTTCACTGCAGCAGCGGCAAAGTGAACCTGTTGGCAGGGTCATAGCATGACCTTGGGTCCAAAACTAATCCGCCGTTATTTAGTGGAGTCGATCGATCCATGTTTAAGAGGCTTCGAGGCGCGTTCTCCAGCGATCTGTCGATCGATCTGGGCACCGCGAACACCCTCATCTATGCGCGCGATCGAGGTATCGTCCTTAATGAGCCTTCAGTGGTTGCGATACGGAACAAGAACAATCAGAAAAGCGTCGCCGCCGTAGGCCTGGACGCTAAACGGATGCTGGGTAGGACACCCGGAAACATCACGGCAATTCGTCCCTTGAAAGATGGTGTGATCGCAGATTTCCAAGTGACGGAGAAGATGCTCCAGCACTTCATTCGAAAGGTGCATGAAAATAGTTTTATCAGACCCAGCCCCGTGGTCCTGGTCTGTGTCCCGTGCCAGTCAACGGAGGTTGAACGACGTGCTATTCGTGAATCGGTACTGAGTGCTGGCGCGCGTGGTGTCTGGCTGGTTGATGAGCCGATGGCGGCAGCGATCGGGGCGGGACTGCCGGTTCATGAAGCCGTGGGTACGATGGTTGTGGATATCGGTGGCGGCACGACCGAGATCGCGGTCATCTCGCTGAATGGTCTTGTTTACGCGCAATCCGTTCGAACTGGTGGTGATCGTTTTGATGAATCGATCGTTTCCTACGTTAGGCGAACCCAGGGAAGTCTCATTTCAGATCCGACGGCGGAACGGATAAAAGAAGAGATCGGAACGGCATTTCCTTGCGAGGAAGTCCGCGAGATAGACGTGAAGGGTCGGAATCTTGCTGAAGGTTTACCCAGGGCATTCACCTTGAATAGCAACGAGATCCTTGAAGCACTCCAGGAACCGTTAACCGTCATTGTGTCGGCCGTTAAGTCGGCTTTGGAACAGACGCCGCCCGAACTGGCAGCTGATATCGCGCAGAGTGGCATGGTATTGACGGGTGGTGGTTCGTTGTTGCGTGGTCTGGATCAGCTGTTATCGAGCGAAACAGGTCTGCCAGTCATCCACGCGGAGGATCCTTTGACCTGTGTTGCCCGAGGTGGTGGAAAAGCGTTGGAACTGATGGATGAGCTCGGATACGAGGACATGCTCTCAGACAACTAAGCTGATACCGGACCCCGAGCCAGGTTTTGGGATCTGAAAGGATCAGATATGCTCATCGCCAATCAGTGCAGCCGACGACTACACCTGCTCGCAGATTATCTCCGGCAAACGGGGTGGCGATATTAGAACTCTCTTCCAAGATGACAGTGCCCCGCTGCAGAAGATGTTGGGTTTGGTTCTCCTTTCCTGCGCTTTGCTCTTTACTGACTACTTTACAGACTACCTTGATGGTCTTCGGTCTACCCTAAATGCCGTTGTCACGCCTGTCATTTATGTCTCGAATATCCCGGGTAGGACCGTACGAGGTTTAGAGGAGATTGTTGAATCCCGATCTGATTTGCGTGACCGGTTACTGGAGCTTGAACAGGAACGCCTGATTCTCCAGGCTCAAAGTTTCCAAATGGCCTCACTGGTTGCAGAAAACAACAGGCTCCGAGAGTTGTTGGGATCAGCTGCCAAGCTGCGTGACCATGTCCTTGTGTCCGAACTGGTTGGCGTCAATCCCGATCCCGGAAAAGATGAAATTCTCGTGGACAAAGGAAGCGCCGACCGTGTCAGGGTTGGGCAACCGGTGCTTGATGCGTATGGCCTCATTGGACAGGTAATTGAAGTCAGCCCGAAGGCGAGTCGGGTGATGTTGATCACCGATGATCGGCATTTATTACCAGTCCAGGTGAACCGTAGTAATTTGCGGCTGGTAGCCCGTGGTACGGGTGTTTCAGGACAGCTTGAGTTGCAGCATGTCCAACCGACGGCAGATATAAAGGTTGGAGACCTGCTGGTCAGTTCAGGACTAGGCGGCAGATTCCCTGTGGGCTACCCAGTTGCTTACGTGTCGGAACTAGATCACGATCCTGGTAGGCCTTTTGTTGAAACGTATGCTTCTCCAAGCGCGCGGCTAGAGCGGAGTCGCCACGTGTTGCTGGTGTTCTCTACCGATCAGCTGGACGCGGATCTCTCGGAGGGCCCTTAGCATGTCGTGGTTGCCAGGTGTGGTGATCATTCTCACCAGTATTGTATTTGCGATGATATTGGCAGTTATTGCGCTACCGGACTACGTACCTCTGGAAGTTGGGTATCTACGACCGCAATGGGTAGCGCTGGTGGTCATTTATTGGGTGATTGCATTGCCGCATCGATGCGGTCCGATCATCGCATGGTTTTCAGGCCTTGCCCTGGATGTCCTGATGTCGAATCTCCTGGGTCATCACGCATTGCTCCTGGCAGTGACCGCGTATGCGGCCAGACACCTCCACCAACGCATTCGCATGTACGGAGTGTGGCAGCAGAGTTTGGTTATTCTGGGCATGATGATGTGTTACCAGATGATCAGCTACTGGATCGCCGGAATGTCGGGGGACGGGCGTTGGAGGGAATGGTATGTTCTCAGTGCGGTATCGAGTGCCTTGATCTGGCCCATGGTGTTCCTGGTTCTGCGCTATCTGCGGCGGCAATTCGATGTCAGCTAGTTTGAAGCGTTTGCTGTTGTTGGGTTCGTCGTCGCCTCGGCGGAGAGAACTCCTGGCCCAGATAGGCATTCAGTTTGATGTGGTATCACCGGATATTAATGAAGCGGCATTAGCGGGTGAACGACCAGAAGTCTATGCTGACAGGATGTCGAGAGAAAAGGCAAAAGCCATTTTTCAACGCCTGGGATACGACCGGCCCATTCTGTGTGCGGACACAGTCGTGACGGTGGATCAGCACATTCTTGGTAAACCAGTAGACAAAAGTGATTGCATCCGAATGTTGATGACCCTTTCAGGCAGGGAACATCAGGTATTTTCTTCAGTCACATTGATAGATAGCGTGGGCAATGAAACGTCGACACAGGTCACAACACAGGTGAGATTCCGCACACTGGACATTGAAGAGTGCGAAAGGTACTGGTTGACTGGTGAACCCATGGACAAAGCGGGTTCATATGGTATTCAGGGCAGAGGTGCCATCTTCGTTTCTGGCATTCATGGTAGCTATAGCAATGTGGTTGGCCTGCCCTTGTTTGAGACGGCGACCCTGCTCAGGTCTGCCGGTATTGGCCGCTGGTAGTGGGCAGGGGGAGTTTTATGAGTACGGGATTATTCAAGTCATGGCTGAAGAAATTGTCATCAGCGTTTCCACCCATGAAACACGTGTGGCGGTGGTGGAGCAGGGACTGCTCCAGGAGATCTTTATAGAACGCTCCCATTCGCCGGGTACGCTCGGGAATATCTACAAGGGGAAGGTAGTGAGGGTGTTGCCAGGGATGCAGAGCGCTTTCGTAGACATTGGTGCCAAAAAGGCGGCTTTCCTGCATGCCAGTGACCTTGTGCAGCATCGAGTGCGCACATTTAATTCGTTTGACTCGGATGCAAAGTCGGTTCCTCTGATCGAGGAGGCGCTGACGGAAGGCCAAGACATCCTGGTACAGGTTACCAAAGAGCCGATAAGTACCAAGGGCGCTCGAGCAACGACAGAAATGTCGCTGGCTTCCCGATATCTTGTTTACATGCCTTATAGCCCGAATCTCGGAATATCGCAGCGTATCGAAGATGAGGAAGAACGTGCACGGCTGACGGCTGTGTTGGCAATGGTTTCCGATCCATCGCGTGGGGACGGTTTTATCGTAAGGACTGCCTCTGAAATGGCAGATCGCGAGGAAATTCTCCAGGATGCTCGTCTTCTCAGGGCGAGGTGGGATCGAATCCAAGAAGACGAGCGCTCCGTTTCTTCCCCTGGCCTGGTTTACGAGGACATGCCCATTCATCTTCGGACGGTCAGAGACATCATTAATCGTGAGACACTGAGAATTGTGGTCGATCAACCCGAAATACGTGACGCGGTGGCACGGTTTCTTGCAGATTTTATCCCAGACAGACAATCGATCCTTGAACTGTCTGATGATGGGGTCCCTCTGTTTGACAAACAGAACCTCGAATATCAGATCGAGATCGCGTTAAACAAGAAAGTTGATCTGAAATCTGGTGGGTATCTGATCATCGACCAGACCGAAGCAATGTCCACTGTAGATGTCAACACGGGTGCATTTGTCGGACGCAAAGACCTTGAAGACACGATTTACCAGACGAATCTTGAGGCTGCTGCTGCGATACCAAGGCAACTGCGTCTCCGAAACATCGGTGGGATCGTCATCCTGGATTTCATTGATATGGTGGACGAAGAACACAAACGTCAAGTTCTCAGGACCTTGGAAAGAGGCCAGCAGTCTGATCGGGTTCGGTGGAGAATCACCGAAATCTCCGATTTGGGGTTGGTCGAAATGACGAGAAAACGCACCCATGAAAGTCTGCTCAAGACGATGAGCGAGCCCTGCCCTCTATGCGATGGGAAAGGTTTCATTAAGACGGCTGAAACCGTGTGCGTGGAGATATTCCGCGATATTCAGCGACAACGTGCAGAATACAAAGGCGCTGGATGCCTGATTCGCGCATCCCAGGTCGTCGTCGACCGGTTGATTGATGAAGATGCGCCCCACGTGCGTTCGCTGGCGGATAGTCTGGACACATCGATCAGCTGTCAGGTCGAAGTGAGTTACTCCCAGGAACAGTTCGATGTGATCCGCACGTTGCTGAGTGATTGATGTGAATCGTCTGCAGCGGTATTCGATTCAGTCCGTGCAGGCACTCATCCTGATCGCACTGATTGTTAGTGCGGCTTATGTGTCCATGGGGCGCCTTCTGGTCGCCAATTTGAATGCTGTTTCGGGTTCTATCCAGCAACTTCTTTCGAACAGCTTGCAGGTTCCACTGAGGTATTCAAATCTCAGTGGAGACTGGCGTTATATGGACCCGGTTTTCTATCTGAGTGATGTTCGGCTGGCTGAAGCGGCGACAATCCGTGAAGTAGAGGTCAGGGTTGATACTTTATCGAGCCTGATGACGGGCAAGCTTGTTTTCTCTGATCTTCTGGTCGATGGGGTGTGGGCGCGAGTCATGGTTACGGATTCGGGACAGTTGATCATGCCTGGCTTTAAGAGCAGCGGCGATGCTGGGTTTGCAGCGGAGCCGATTTACCACGCGCTCGAGCATCTGGTAAACCTCAGCCTGCGAGACTTGCGGCTTGAAATCGTACATCGCAACGTACGGCATCAGATCTCGATCACGGGTGACGACGAGGCGGAAATATATCGACTGGGTGATACTAAGATCATTCGTATACCGCTGAGATTCTCAAATGGGTCTCATGAGGGACGGACGCTCCTGATGGCAGAGTACAGCGGCAGTGTGCGGACAGCCTCAGACGTTCGTGGTAAGGCGTACTTCCAAATTCAGGATCTTCAGATCCCGGAAATACAGATCGCGGAGATGCAAGTGGCTCCCATGTACGTTGATGGGCGCTTCTGGCTGAATCAGGATGATGATGGCCTGTCTTTGGTGGGTGAGCCGGTCGTGCGCGATGTCACCATCACGTTGGGCAGCACTCAGTTAACAACCATTGATCGTAGTTCTTTCAAGATGCACGGATTTGGTCGTGATATCACTGATATGTCTCTTGAGATTCCTCTGGTCGACATCGATGTCAGTGATCGCAGCTGGCATGCGGAACAGCTGGGTCTGGCGTGGCGGAAAAATAGGCTTGCGGGCGTCGTGCCACAGATCTCAATTGACGATGTCATCGATTTGACAAATGCTGTGAGTACCTTGCCAACTGCAGTGGTAGATCTACTGGAACAGGTGGGGCCGCGGGGGCAGCTGCAGGATGTTCATTTTCTTGTTCCTCTTAATGAAGTCGCAGACAGTCGTATTGCATTCCACCTATCGTCTGTGAGCAGTGGGTTTTATCGCGGTATGCCTGGTTTTTCTGGGATCAGTGGTTTTGCGGATATTGGCCTCCGGGACGGAAAGATCTATCTTAGTGAAGAGAACGTCGTTGTTGAGTTTGGCGAGTTATTCCCGGGTTCCTGGTTGTTCGATTCGGCGAAAGGCAGATTCCAGTACAGATATCAGCAGGGATATCTGCAGGTCTGGAGTGGGCTGTTGCGTGCAGAGTCTGCATCGATCAGTGCGACGGGCAGATTACATCTGAATCTGTCTCCGGAGTTGGAAAACAGAACCTGGGGACTAGAGCTGGGTGTAACAGGGATTCCGATTTCCGAGGTGCCCCTCTATGTGCCAGATACCGTCGATCCACAGGTATCCAAATGGTTAGCAACAGCTTTGACGGCGGGTGTAGCGACAGAGAGTGGGATAGTTCTTCACGGTGCGATTGCCAAACCGGTACCGAAAATCCGGAAATCCCATGACCTTTTCGTGCGTGTCAGCGATGTTGCTATGACTTACGAACCGGAATGGCCACCACTTACGGATATCGAAGCGGAAGTTCACATTAGTACGCGCGGCGTGCGTTCAAAAAATGCGACCGCGCGAATGTATGACGATACTGTTGTGACAGGGAACGCCTTTATGCCACTCCAGTATTCCCAACCTGCGAAGTCTGTCCTAATCAGTGGCGAATTCACGGCCCCCGCGAAAGAAGGCATTCGCCTATTTAATGAGTCGCCATTGTCAAAATTGACTCGCGAAGCCACAGCTGATTGGGACGGGAATGGATCGATCAACGGAAGCCTTGAGATGATGGTACCCCTGTTTCCTAACCGTGACGAGCTTATGGCAAACGTTCTGGTCAATCTAGATGCAATCGATCTGGAGATGAGTTCATGGGATCTCATCGCGTCAAATCTGATAGGAGAGGCTCGATATCACACTGACGAAGGGTTATCTGCGACCGATTTACGAGGTGAACTACTGGGTATGCCAGTGCGGATTGACATTACTACCGATGATGACTTGATGAGCGTAAACGCTGAAGGGAATGTGGACATGGTGGCTCTGTACGAATGGACAGGCCAGTCTCTATTGACTCAGCTCTCCGGGGTTTCTGCGTACCAGGCGAGTGTTCACGTACCATTGCTCGAAGGAGGAGGTGGCGAGAAAGAAGCGATCTATATTGAAGCGACATCGAACCTAGCGGGCGTGACGATCGATATGCCGTCGCCAATGGCCAAAACTCAGGATGGACAGGTCTCCTTTAGATATCGCCAGGAGTTCGGTGAGCTGCACGACTACATCGATTTCTCGCTCGGAGAAAACGTGAAAGCGTGGATTCAGTCAACCGATGGTGCCGTCACTGGTGGACACCTGATGTTCGGTGCCAGTGAACTACCATCAATTACTTACGATAATTTCAAGGTAAGGGGGTCACTCGCGACTGCCGACTACGATGAATGGAAGTCTTTCACGACCGCTTTGAATGAAGTCTCCCAGTACGCCCTGGAAAACGAACTAGTTTCTGTCCTTCAATCGATTGATTTGAATATCGGTGTTCTTACCGGCATTGGACCTGATATGGCGGAAGTCCATACGGTGATCGGGAGGGGGCCCGGCCGTTGGATGGTGCACCTCAGCAATCACGAACTTGCGGGACTCGTCGAGGTTCCCGACGATGAATCGGAACGACTCATAATAAATCTGGACTTCATGCGGTACCAGTCTGAACAAGTCGATAGTGATAGTTGGGCGGACCCACTGGCGGGTGTGACCGCAGAGGATTTCGTGCCGCTTCGCTTCGAAACCGGAAATTTGTCTTATGATGGTGAAGACTTCGGCCGGTGGTCATTTGATCTCAATCCGGTTGATGGTGCCATCGAGTTCTCCAATGTTAGAGCTGAGTTGCGAGGCATGTCGGTTCAGGAAGGTGCCAAAATATCCTGGCGTCCAGGTGGACCAGGCACGAGCCGTTTCGAAGGGGAGATTTTGGTGGCTAACTTGGCGGAAACGCTGGAAGCATGGGGATACGCAGCTAGTATTGAGGGTCACGAATTCATGTTTAAGACGGACCTAGCGTGGTCGGGGTCTCCGATGATGATCGACATGCTCAATGTGGATGGAGATGTTGCTTTGACTAGTGGTCATGGTCGTTTTGTGCAAGCCGAATCGGCGGAAGCACTCAAGCTGCTGGGCATATTCGATTTTACATCCCTCTCGAGACGTTTCCGGTTAGACTTTTCAGATGTGGTGTCAGATGGGATGTCGTTTTCCGGCATTGGTGGGGTCACGCGCCTGGACGATGGGCATGTTCAGATTGTAGAGCCGATCGTGATCGACGCATCGGGAAGTACATTCATGGTGGGAGGCAGTGTCGATCTTCACAGCGAGACGCTGGACAACGATATGATCGTGACATTACCGCTCTCCAAAAATCTTCCCTGGTATGCCGCGTACTCAACGATTGCAACAGGACCTATCGCGGGCGCTGGGGTCCTCCTGTTCCAACAGATCTTCTCGGATCAACTCGACACGATCAGTAGTTCGAAATTCCGTATTACGGGGACGATCGATGAGCCAATCGTTGAGTTTGACTCTATATTCGATCGGAGAGTCCGGCAGGGTAAAGGTGAATCTGATAATGAGGACGAAAACGGCGGACCTTCAACTCATTCTCTAAGTGAGGCCATTGGAATGCCTGGAGAAGCCGGTGGTCGTGCCGAATAATCAGGACGGCGGGTACGCGCTCTTGATGAACTGAAACAGCGATCGATAACTCGGACCATTTGGTTGATCGCTGTCTGCCTCTGCCTGGGCACGCCGTGTCAGCATGCGTAGCTGTTGTCGATCGATTTCAGGGCAAGCACGAACGATTTCTTCAAATACAGATGTTTTTCCGGCAATCAGTTGCGCGCGCCACTGCTCAAGCTTGTGGAAATACTGGTTGTGGGCCGTCGAACTCGCATCCAGCTGTGCGAGGAGCGCTGAAACCTGCTCAGATAGTCCTTCGCGATTGGTGCGGAGAAGTTTTCCAATGTATTGGATTTGACGTTTTCGCGCACTACCTTGGGTGATCGTTTGGGCATCTGTAATGGATGTGACGAAATCTGCCGGTAGCGACGCCAACTGGGGGGATGAAAGCGAGACCAGCTGACGAGCCATTTCCTGAAATGCAACACTTTCACGTTTTCTGGCTGACTTGCTCGTTGGCTCTTCTGTATGGCTGTCAGGCTGGTGCGGCCGCGTCATTCAGCCTCTCCAAATCGGGCAGCAATGAGATCAACGAGGGCGCTCAGTGCAGCAGTTGCATCCTCGCCGGTTGTGATGATTTCAATGTCCTTACCGCAGGATCCTTCAAGACCCATCACTGACATGATGCTTTTTCCGTTGGCAGTTCTGGATTCGACGTTGACGGTCACGTCAGCGGCATAGCGTTGCGCAGTCTGTACGAAACGCGAAGATGCGCGCGCATGAAGGCCGAGTCGGTTAACAATCTGAACGGTTTGGCGATGAACTGATTCCACAGGGCGGCGGCTCAATCAGCCTTACTGCCAGTGTGCGGAAGTTCTCGATGGCGGACCTGGACGTTTGCGTAATCATTGCTGAACATTTCGGCAAGGCGACTCGCCATGTAAACGCTACGATGTTGTCCTCCGGTACAGCCAATCGCCACGGTAAGGTAACTGCGGTTATTCTCGCGAAACCTGGGCAACCATTTGGCCAGATAGTCTGCGATATCTGCGAGCATTTCCTCCACATCCTGATTGTTGGAAAGGAAGTCGATCACGAGTTCATCAAGACCAGTCATCTGGCGCAGTTCTTCCTGCCAGTGAGGGTTTGGAAGGCAACGCACGTCAAACACGAAATCGCCGTCAACTGGCACCCCGTGTTTGAAGGCGAAAGATTGGAATAACAGTGCGAAATCTTGTCCTGCCTGAACGACGCGATGACGAATCAGGTCCTGTAGCTGGTGGATCGTGAGATTACTGGTATCAACACTGAGGTCCGCCTGCTCCGCGATGGGTTCGAGCAGATGGGTCTCTTTTACTAGGGCGGCAGCAAGATCAGTATTGGCGTCAGACAAGGGATGTTTACGTCGGGTTTCGCTGAAGCGCTTAACGAGAATGTCGTTTCGTGAATCCAGGTAAATGATGTTGGTGTTGACCTGAGCGCTGTCAATGTCACTAATGATGTTGGTGAAACTGGCGAGATCGGTGGCAATGTTTCGTGCATCGATGCTGACACAGATTCTGGATGTTGTTTGCTGGCGCAGAAGTCTCTCGATGAGAGGTGGCAATAGGGTTGCTGGCAGATTGTCGATGCAATAGAACCCCTGATCCTCGAGGACGTTCAGCGCAGTGCTTTTGCCGGAACCTGATCTGCCGCTGATGATGACAAGAGAGATCATAAGTTGTCGCTACTCGGGCACGCTGAGGGCACGCTTATACAACTCATCGTCGCCATGTGCTGTGGTCAGTGCGCGGCGGTAGTATTCAGATTCGAAGTTTCGGGCCAATAGCGCAAGCACTTTCAGATGCTCATCTGTCTCGTCAGGTGGAACCAGTAATACGAACATCGTCGACACGGGCTCGTCGTCAAATGCCTCGAAGTCGATAGGTTCTGCGAGCGTAATCAGCGCACCTGTAATGTGTCGACACCCGGGCATTCGGCAATGAGGGATAGCAACGCCCTGCCCGATAGCAGTGCTGCCTAGCCGCTCCCTGTCTGATAAATATTGGTAGATCTCCTCGCTGTTCAGTGCAGGATCACTAGCGGCGATGCGAGCGGCGGCCTCTTCCAGAGCTCGCTTCTTACTTGACAGTCGCAGGTGACAGTGCGTGCGTTGCTGGGTCAGAAATGATTCGACGATCATTGTTGGGCGATCACTGTTCGCTGGTGGTTTTGAGTACGCCTGATTTGAAGCCTGGAAGAGTTTTAGGATCTACAAGCTACGCGTTGAATATTCAACGAATGCTCTATGAACTCGAAGTCGGCCAAGGCTTGATCTGGGAGTTCAAACAGCTCACATCACGCTATTGTGATTATAGCCGTGCTTGCGTTTCGAACGGTAGATCAAAGATAGCCCGGAGAGTCTTTTTAGTAAGAATCGACGTCGACTAGTTTCCTGTCCTTTGTTTGTAGTCCTTACTTGTTTCCTTTTATTTGATCATTCGTCAGTCACGCTTGGCTGATAGTAAATCAATGGCGGTAGAGACATTTTCTGACTCGGATTCTTCGTGTAACTCACCACCCGCGGTTCCGCACGCTGCCGCTCTTTTCCAACGACATGGTCACGTCAACGTTCGTGATTTAATCGAACTGACAATCCAGTCGATCAAGTTTGCTGGTGGCACGACAGTGAAGAGAAGCGGTCACATCGATTTGTTGGTCAGTGATCTTGATCTCCACATTGTTTTCCCTTCGCTGAGTACCTACTGGGGTGACTGCGTTTCACTATTTGAACACTCTGTGGAGGTGCTGCCAAGGCGTCTTTAACGGAAAGACTTGACCACAAATGGTTTTCTAAATCAGTTGTTTGCGCTCGTTAGAAGGGGGAATCATCATCGATTCTCGGTACTTCGCGACAGTCCTGCGCGCCACCTTGATGTCCTGGTCGGCAAGCAGGCGTGCAAGCTTACTGTCGGAAAGGGGTTTTCGCGGGTTTTCAGAGGCAATAAGATCCTTGATCAGGGCGCGGATTGCGGTGGAGGAGACTTCCCCACCCGTATGTGTACTCACATGGCTAGAGAAAAAGTACTTCAATTCGAACACACCCACGGGCGTGTGCATGTACTTCTGTGTTGTTACACGAGAAATCGTGGATTCATGCAGGTTCACCGCTTCTGCAATGTCATGTAGAACCAATGGTTTCATCGCAGCTTCGCCGTGGTCAAAAAAACCGCGCTGAAACTCCACGATCTTGGTGGAGACACGAAGCAGCGTATCGTTTCTTTGTTGCAGACTTTTAATGAACCAGCGGGCTTCTTGAAGGTGATTCCGTAGATAGTGACTATCGTTACTTGAGTCTGATCTCTTGATCAATCCAGCGTATTCAGGATTCACTCGAATTTTGGGCGCAGAATTGGCGTTTAGCTCGACCACCCAGCGGTTGTTTTGTTTCGTTACGATAACTTCAGGGTCGATATAGTCGCCGTCGCTGCGGGAATAGTCTGCACCGGGTCTTGGGTTCAGCGATGTAATCAGATCGATGCAGACCTTAAGTTCGTCCTCCTTTAAACGGTTCTTGCGCAAAATGAAGGCAAAATCTCGATTGCCAAGTGATTCCAGATAGTGGTCGACAATCGCGATGGCATCCGCTCGACGTGGTGTAGCAGCAGGGAGTTGTTTCAGCTGAATAAGCAGGCATTCCCGCAGGTCTCTCGCCGCAACCCCGAGGGGATCGAGGTGTTGTATTCTGTGTAACATTGCCTCGACTTCGTCTAGTTCAACCTCGTAGTCTGGCGGAATGGCGGCGAGGATATCTTCAAGAGAGATAGTGAGCACACCTTCGTCGTCTAATCCATCAAGAATTGCCATGGCGATCAGCGTATCTGCATCCGTGAGACGCATCAGGCTAATCTGATCCAGCAAGTGCGTTTGCAGAGACTCTGCTTCGGAGTTGCGTGAGTCGAGATAGTCCGCGTCGTCTTCAGGAGCGCTGTAACTCGTGGGCAACGGATTGTCGTCGAAGACATCCTCCCAGACAATATCGACAGGCAGATCCTCACGCATTGTTTCATCAGACACTTGCTCATGGGTGTCCGGGATAGCCTCTCCATCCAACTCGGGGTCTGGTTCTGGGGGTGGGAGTTCTTCAGTGACAGCCTCCGCCAGTTCTTCTCTGGAGGCGTCGTTCTTGTCATAAATGGCGTCCTCGTCTGCGGTGAAGTCATCTTCCGGTGGATCGAGTGATGTTGGCTCGACGCCCTCGTTTTCAGCGTCCTCGTTTGGAGACAGTTCCTCCAGCATGAGATTGGAGTCCAGGGCTTCCTGGATTTCGTGTTGAAGGTCGAGCGATGACAGTTGAAGCAGTCGGATTGCCTGCTGTAACTGAGGGGTCATTCTGAGCTGCTGGCCCAGTTTGAGCGTAAGTGCGGGTTTCATCGCCATATGCGAATCATACTGGCGGGGGTCTGATAGGCAACTACCGTGCCACTTTCAGAATGTGTTTTTCGTCGACGGTTGGATCGAGAAATTCATGCACATTAGAACGGTAGAAATGCCAAAGCACTGACCTACTCGCAGCTTACATTCTGAAGTCTTCACCGAGGTATACTTCTCTAACTCGGTCGTTCGCCAATACGGTCTTGGTATCCCCCTCGGCAATAATCGTACCTTCACTCATAATGTAAGCCTTGTCGCAGATATCCAGGGTTTCGCGGACGTTATGGTCAGTGATCAGGACTCCAATATTCCTGTTTGACAGTTGTTCGATGATGCCTTTGATGTCCCCAACTGAGATCGGGTCGACGCCGGCGAACGGTTCGTCAAGAAGAATAAAGGCAGGTTCAGTAGCGAGCGCCCGTGCGATTTCTACGCGACGACGTTCACCACCCGAAAGAGCCATGCCAAGATTATCGCGGATATGTTCGATGTGAAATTCGCCCAGCAGGTCATTGAGTCTTTGTTTTCGATCGTCGTCTGGCAGCGTAGTAAGGGTTTCCAGGATCGCCATAATATTGTCGCTGACGGTGAGCTTGCGGAACACGGAGGCTTCCTGGGGCAGATAGCCGAGGCCGCGATTTGCCCGTTCGTGCATTGGCCTCTTGGTGATGTCTTCATCATCAAAGAAGATTTGGCCGGCTTCGCCGCGGATAGACCCGACAATCATATAGAAACAGGTCGTCTTGCCGGCGCCGTTGGGTCCAAGCAAACCGACAACCTGACCACTGTCGACGGCGATGGATACGTCCCGAACAACCGGATGACCGCGATAGGCTTTCGCGAGATGTTCAGCACGGAGCTGGTGTAGTGCCTGAGCCAATGATCAGGGATCCGAGTCGTCGCGTGGTGAGATAGTCATGCGAACCTGACCGCGTCTATTTTTTGAATTCGCATTGATGATGCCTTTGCTAATGTCATACTGAATCTCTTCGCCCGCAAAGAAGTAATCGTTTTGTGAAATTTCCGCGGACCCTTTTAGTATGAGTTTTTCTTCCTCAATGAGATAGGTGATCTCACTCGCGTTCGCAATGACGGGCTCGTCGCCGGGTTCTGGAATCTGTTCGTAGTATGCCAGGGCTTCGCGGTTTCCGGTGGCAACAATGCGAATGGGGTCGCGATCCTCCAGGTAGATTTCTAGGAGCTCAGCGGTAATCAGCAAGGAACCCTGGTCGATGGAGACATTCCCCTGGTAGGTCGATTTACCGGCGCTGTCATCAATAACACCGCTGTCTGCCCGAATATTGATTGGCTGTGACTGATCAGATTCCAGGGCAGTTCCGTTTGTAGGGAGGAGGCATACAGCGATGGCCACACTGAAGGAGCGCAACCAGAAATCTGAACGTTGACAGAATGGCATCATCCCGGACGATCCAGTTGATTTCGCGGCAACAAAATTGTGTTTACTCTTTGGCGATCACTACTCTCAAAGATAAAGCGGTTCGTTGACAGGAATGCCTTCATCCCAGCGGCGACGGTTCTGCTTTCTGAATCATGGATGATGACTTTTTCTTGTGTCTCTGCGTATTCGGAATCCGGAAGCACTGTCAAACTTTCTGTGTGAATACTGATGAACTCCCCGTCATGACGAGCTTGCAATGCGACAACATCATCCCAGAGTTCGACGGTTTGTCCCCTGAGCGGTGCCTCGGGAAGCATACGGCCCTCCGCTGCTTCAATTTGCCATGGTGCATGGCCTTTCTCGCTGTACAGGTTCATATCTGGCGCTGACAGAGTCGTGACATTGGTGAGCGGATAGTGGTTCATCCTGATTGCGGCAATGTCATGACGTGGATGACCGGATTTTCCGTACTGGGTGATGGCAGCATTGATCATATAGAGATCGGGTAAATGTGTCGCTATGCCTTCGGGTGAAGATGACGATTGTGTGTCGATGAAATGCCTGGTGGCGAGCGCGATTAGGAGCAGTGCCACGACCACCGCTGCTTTACTCACGGTTGTTCTCCGTTTGTCTTGGTTGTCTTCGTAGCATTGGGAGACAAAAGCTTCTGATTTAACCCTCTGCAGTTAGGAGAAAGCCATTGTATAGAGGGTTACGAGATAGATCACCCACGCGCCGAGGAACAGCTGGCCCTGCCAGCGATCTAGGGTCGGCGATCAGCGTCTCACGACGGAAGACAGGACAAGGAGCCTGGTGAGTATAAATACCAATGAATAATCTTGCCAGGTTAGTACGGGCAATAGTTCGGATCGGAAAGGAGGCCGGGAATGAAGAGGACGGTGCGGATATTGAAGATGTTGGAACAGATGATGTTGCTAATAACAATGACTGTCCATACCAATACCTCGGCGCTGATCCGGAGAAAACACAGCTTTAGGCCAAGTATGAGAATCGCCTTGCGTGTACTGATGGGTCGTATTTTCCTCGAGCTCCAGAATCTCCTCGATGATCTAGGACTCGCTCGCCTAGCCATATTCACGTACCAGTCGATACAGGAAGATGCTCAGGCTGAATAGCAACAGCACGCTATCAAACCAGGACTTTTTCTGATCGATCGGGGCGACACCAACTCAAATTGTGACGAAGATGAGAATCGGGAAATCGTTTTTGACAACGTCCTTGAGAAACGAAGCGGGATTAGTAGCGCGGTAATGTCGAGCACCATACCGATGTTGGTCATGTTTGATCCAATTGCATTGCCGACGGCTAGTTCAAGCTTTCCCCAGATGGAGGACGTCTCCGCGACAAAAATCTCAGCCGCGGAGGCGCCCAACGCGATAATGGTCAGACCAATAGATAACGCAGATATGTTGAGGTTGGGTGCGTTGGCAACAAAACCAACGACGAAGAAATCGGTGCTCTTGCATAGCACTGCAAAGCGGATCAGCGGTGCAGCGCTAGATAAAAGCATAGTCCACGGGTGCAAAAAAGATGGGCATCAAGGGTGCAAAAATAGAGGTTTGGGACATGAAATTGCTAAGTTGCTTCTTTTAGAAAGGCTTCCACGGGGCTGCGTGGTCTGTGCCGTGGACGAGAGTTGGGCTCGTTTCGAGATTGGGATAAGCGGCGAAGGGTGGGCCTTGCGAAGATGTCTGCGGATTGGTTCAGGCATGCGGTGCAGCAGTGCTATGATGACGAGATTTGGTCGAGGTAGTGTCTTCGATGGATTCAGCAGAAATAGAAAAACGTGTGCGTGATGCGTTGGGCGAATGTGATGTTCATCTCGAGATGGATGGCAATAAAGCCGGTCTGTTGGTGACTGCGACTGCTTTTGAGGGACTTTCTCGGTTGAAACGTCAACAGAAGATCTACGCTGCGTTGGGTGATCTTATCTCTTCAGGCGATCTCCATGCTGTGACAATGCGGTGTCAAACGCCGGACGAGATCTCCTGATGGACAGATTGTTGATTCGCGGTGGGAAACGGCTTGAGGGTGAGCTGCGAGCTTCTGGCGCCAAAAACTCGGCTGTCTTCATGTTGTGCGCGTCCTTGCTGGCAGATGAACCTGTCACGATCAGCAACGTCCCGCATCTGCGTGATATCACAACCATGATCGAGTTACTGAGTACGCTCGGTGTTGATGTCATCATCGATGAAAAAATGAATATTGAAATTGATGCAAGTACGATCCAGAGTCTGGTCGCTCCGTACGATCTTGTTCGAACGATGCGAGCTTCATTTTCCGTACTGGGACCACTACTCGCCAAACATGGAGAAGCAGAGGTGTCACTACCTGGAGGGTGCGCGATTGGCGCGAGGCCGGTTGATCAGCACCTGAAAGGGCTCGAAACCCTTGGTGCGGAAATCAGCATGCGTGATGGATATGTTCGTGCGACCAGTGGAGGTCGCTTGAAAGGTGGCAAGTTTGTTTTTGACTTTGTGACTGTGGGCGGTACCGAACACATCATGATGGCGGCAACCTTGGCGCATGGTGTCACTGTCCTCGAGAACTGTGCCCGAGAACCCGAGATTGTTGATCTTGCTGACTGCCTAAACAAAATGGGGGCAAAGATCACTGGTCAGGGTACGGACTGTATCAAGATAGAAGGTGTCGAGAGGCTGGGCGGCTGTCATCATGACGTGATTCCAGATCGGATTGAGGTCGCTACCTACCTAGTTGCCGCCGCGGCTACTAGCGGCAAGGTTATGATCCGTAATGCCAATCCGGCGCACCTTGACGCGGTTTTGGTCAAGCTGAAGGAAGCAGGTGCTGACGTTACTCTGGGTGACGATTGGATCTCGCTGGATATGCATGGTGAACGCCCGTCTGCGGTAAGCCTCGTGACGTCGCCCTATCCTGGGTTTCCTACTGATGTTCAGGCGCAGCTCGTAGCGCTCAACAGCGTCGCCGAAGGATCTGCATTGATCAAGGAAACCATCTTCGAAAATCGATTCATGCACGTCCAAGAAATGAACCGGATGGGTGCGCACATTCAGGGCGCAGGTAGCAATACGACGGTACAGGTTAAAGGTGTTCCGTCACTCCAGGGGGCACAGGTGATGGCTAATGATCTAAGAGCGAGTGTGAGTTTAGTAATTGCAGGACTGGTGGCTGCCGGAGAAACGGAAGTCAGTCGCATCTACCATATTGACCGCGGATATGAACAGGTCGAAGAGAAATTGCAGAGCCTTGGCGCAGAAATTAGGCGTGTCTGATTATGTTTATTCGAAATTCAGGACGCTAACGTCAGGTGGATCAGAATCAGATCATGCTGGCTCTGACAAAGGGCGATCGGGTGCTCACCCAGGAACTCGCGTTGCTCGCGCGCGCGGGCATTGAGCCCTTGGATGACCCGCAGTCGTCGCGTAAATTGATCTTTGAAACCAGCCTTGCGGGTGTTCAGTTTATGCTGCTCAGAAGTTCCGATGTCGCCACGTTTGTGCAGCATGGGATCGCGGATGTCGGGATGGCCGGTCGCGACGTACTACTTGAGCATGGGGAGGATGGATACTATCAACCGCTCGATCTAGATTTCGGGCACTGCCGAATCATGGAGGCAGGACTTTTAGAGGAACCACCGCTGCCACGAAGACTCCGTATTGCAACAAAATTTGTAAACATCGCGCAACGCTACTACGCCCGATTGGGACAACAAGTCGACATCATTAAATTGTATGGGGCCATGGAGCTTGCTCCTATCACCGGCATGGCGCATCGGATTGTGGATATCGTTGAAACCGGTAACACTTTGAAGGCGAACGGCCTTACTCCAATGAATCTTATTCATGATGTCAGCATGCGGTTGATCGTTAATAAGACCGCGATGAAAGTGAAACATCGGTTGGTGGCTGAATTTATCGAGCGTATGCGCACCACAGTGCAGGACCCAAATGCATGAGCATCAGTGGTATCAGCATTCTTCGAACGGTTGACGTCGATTTTGATAGAAATTTGACCAGGCTTGGCGAGATTCCTGGCGCTCTCGATGTATCCAATCAGGTTGATGCAATCTTGTCCGAGGTACAGAAGGGCGGTGATAGATCGGTGGTCGCTCTGACTAACCGCTTGGATGGGTTATCAGCGAACGCGTTGTCGGACCTCGAAGTCTCTCAAGACAGAATGCGTGCGGCGGTTGAACATTTGGATCCGCTGGTTGCGGGGGCGCTTACATCGGCCATTGTGCGTGTTCGTCGCTATCACGAAGAACAGAAACGGGCATTGGGTGATCAGGTAGATTGGTCGTTCGAAGATGCTGAGGGAAACCAGCTGGGACAGATCGTTCGCGGTATGAAGAGAATCGGGGTTTATGCCCCGGGCGGCAGGGCAGCCTATCCGTCCACTGTCATTATGACTGTTGTACCCGCACGCGTCGCAGAAGTCGGTGAGGTGTTGTTGACGGTACCTGCACCCGGTGGAGAGATCAGCGACGTTCTGCTGGCCGCCGCGTCGCTTGCAGGCGTTGATCGTGTATTCACCATCGGTGGTGCACAGGCGATTGCCGCGATGGCCTATGGCACTGAAACGATTCCGCAGGTCGACAAGATTGTGGGTCCGGGCAACCTTTACGTCGCAACGGCAAAGCAGCGGGTGTTTGGTGTTGTCGGTATCGACATGATGGCAGGTCCTTCGGAAGTGGTGATTGTTGCCGATGATTCTGCTAACGCTGATTGGCTGGTGATGGATATGTTTGCCCAGGCGGAACACGACGAGATGGCGCAGTCGATCCTAATATCTAGCAGCGATACTCTTCTGACTGAGGTTGATCGCCGTATTGACGCACAACTGTCCGCAATGTCACGTGCGGAGATCATTCAGAACTCCATCCTCTCCCGTGGCGCGTTGATCCATGTGCGCGATCAGGAGGAGGCGATCAGAATCGTCAACCAACTGGCGCCAGAACATCTTGAACTGGCGGTGGCAAATCCTGACAAGGTGCTGACTCAGGTCAGTGCCGCCGGTGCGATCTTCCTGGGACACCACGCTGGTGAAGTCGTCGGTGACTATACAGCAGGTCCCAGTCATGTATTGCCGACCAGTCGTTCGGCTCGGTTTGCATCACCGCTGGGTGTCTACGATTTTCAGGTTCGAAGTTCAGTGGTCCAATGTTCGGCCCGCGGTGCAGTGGGTCTGAGTAGAGATGCAGCGATTCTAGCGGAAGCCGAAGGTCTCACCGCACATGCGGCATCCGCCAGGCTCAGGGTACAAGGCTGATAAATCAGAGGAAGTTTTCAGATATGGCAGAAGGTTTCCAATAGTCTGAAGCACACACTATGCAAGAGATGAACGAAGGCCCCTCGCACGTGTATCAACAAAGCTTGTATGCTGGCGAGATTCAACCTGACTCTGCGCAGGCTGAAGCGGTTATCGCGCTCCAGGGTCTCTATGAGAAATTGTTGCAGCCGAGCGCTCCTAAACCCGGCTTCCTCGACCGTCTTTTGGGGCGTGAATTGCCGAAACGCTCTGTCTGCGGCCTCTATTTCTGGGGTGGTGTGGGCCGAGGCAAGACCTGGTTGATGGACCTGTTTTATGAGTGCTTACCAATCACGCAGAAGCGCCGGATGCACTTCCATCGATTTATGCGACATGTGCATCGTTCCCTGTCACGGTTGCAGGGAGAGCCGAATCCGCTGAAGCTCATCGCGGAGGAGTTTGCGCGTGACACCTGGGTTCTCTGCTTCGATGAGTTCTTTGTCTCCGATATTACAGATGCCATGATCCTGTCCGGGTTGCTGGAGGCTATTTTCGAGCGAGGTATCGTGCTTGTCGCTACGTCCAATGTTGAACCGCATTACCTCTACGAAAACGGGTTGCAACGCAGCAAATTCCTTCCTGCTATAGACCTTCTATATTCGCATACGGATGTCATGAACGTTGATGGCGGAATAGACTATCGTCTAGCGGTTCTGCGAAATGCCGAGATCTACCACTCACCATTGGACGAGATGGCAGATTTCAATCTGGCGAGGTCGTTTCGGCAGCTCTGTCCGGACGTTGGGACGGAGAAGGCGGTGCTCGACATCGAGGGCAGGCAGATCCAGACCCGGCAGTGCGGTGACGGTGTGGTCTGGTTCGATTTTGCAGACATCTGTGAAGGCCCAAGAAGCCAGAATGACTACATTGAGCTGGCGATGTTGTTCCAAACGGTGCTCATCAGCGATATACCTGTGCTGAATGAGTCACGAGAGGATGGTGCCAGGAGATTTATCAGTCTGGTGGATGAGTTTTATGATCGTAATGTAAAACTGGTCCTTTCAGCAGCAGCGCCAGTGGAAGCCCTGTATCAGGGGCAGCGGCTGACTTTCGAATTCGAACGGACCCGATCCAGACTTCGGGAGATGCAGAGTGCTGCCTACCTGGCGCTTGAGCACCTCCCATAGAAGCCCTTAGTAGCTTCTAGGTGCAGCTTGCTTTTGCTGTGCATATTGCTAATATTCGCGCTCCCTGCACCAAGCCCAATCCATGAAAACCATATCTGCCAAAAAAGAGACCGTTCGGCGAGACTGGTTCGTTGTCGATGCAACCGACAAGGTTCTTGGCCGTATTGCGACTGGGATCGCCAACCGGCTGCGTGGCAAACACAAGCCAGAGTACACGCCGCATGTTGATACAGGTGACTATATCGTCGTCGTCAATGCAGACAAAGTGCGGGTCACGGGCAACAAAGTGACGGATAAGATCTATTTTCGTCACACGGGCTATCCAGGCGGCATCAAGGAAACAAGCTTCGGAAAGCTAATGGAAACTCACCCCGAACGGGCGATTGAAATAGCCGTGAAGGGCATGATGCCCAGAAATAAGCTGAGCAGAGCCATGTTAGATAAGTTGAAGATCTATGCAGGTGGCGAACACCCGCACACAGCCCAGCAGCCGAAACCGCTGGAACTTTAGGTTGCAAGACCGCCACGACTGGTAAAGAGATAGAGGATAACGAGATCGCATGGCACAGTACTACGGTACAGGCAGAAGAAAATCATCTACAGCTCGGGTTTACATGACACCCGGTGGAGGCACCATCTCGGTCAATGGTCGATCCCTCGATGAGTATTTTGGTCGTGAGACGGCGCGTATGGTCGTGCGTCAGCCGCTTGAGCTGGTTGAAATGACTGATCGGTTTGATCTGAAAGTCACCGTTAACGGCGGTGGTGGTTCTGGTCAGGCGGGCGCGATTCGTCATGGGCTGACCCGAGCACTGATCGACTATGATGAGACTCTCAGATCGCCACTTCGACAGGCCGGATTTGTCACACGTGACGATCGTGCCGTTGAACGGAAAAAGGTTGGTTTGCGCAAAGCGCGTAAACGCCCACAGTTCTCTAAACGATAGCGTCACATCTGGCGTAAAAGTCTGTTGATCGATAGTAATTTCTGCGGTGTTGAATGCTGCGGGCGCCCCTTTTACGTGCGGACTATGGTAATATGACGGCGGTTTTTTCGAGACTTACCAGACTCGTTTTACGGTTATCAGAAGGTACATATTAGTGGGTCATGATGGTATCAACCAGGGTAGGCGCAACTTCCTGATCGGCGCTACCTCAGTCGTTGGCACTGCGGGTGTTGTTGGTGCAACTGTCCCGTTCGTTGGATCGTGGAATCCCAGTGCGAAAGCGCTGGCAGCGGGGGCCCCGATAAGGGTCGACATCGGTAAACTTAACCCCGGTGACATTCTTGGACCGATTCCAGCGTGGCGTGATCGCCCCATATTTGTGGTCCACCGGACCGAGGAGATGATGTCGCGCCTCAATAGTATGAACGATCGTCTGGCAGATCCCAACTCGGCTCAAGAAAGACAACCAGATTACGCGCGTAACGAAACCCGATCAATCAGACCGGATATTGGTATTCTGATCGGTATCTGTACCCATCTTTCCTGCTCTCCCAAGTTTAACCCGACGATCGCTCCCCAGGCCTATGACAGTGAATGGGTAGGTGGTTTCTATTGCCCATGCCATGGTTCTAAGTTTGATCTTGCAGGACGTGTATACAAAGAAGTACCCGCCCCGACCAATCTTGAAGTACCACCACATTTCTTCGAGTCTGAATCGGTGGTCGTGATTGGTGAAGATGGAGAGGTCGCGTAGTGGCCACGATGCAGAAATCCTTACAGAACGTGATGAACTGGGTTGATGAACGGTTGCCAGTGACTGAGACATATGAAAAGCATTTGTCCAAATACTATGCACCGAAAAACTTCAATATCTGGTACATCTTTGGTGTGCTTTCGGTCTTCGTGTTGGTGTTGCAGTTGGTGACGGGTATCTGGCTGACAATGAATTATATCCCGGCAGGGGATCGCGCCTTCGCCTCAGTTGAGTTCATCATGCGCGACGTCGAGTTTGGATGGATGTTGCGTTACATGCACTCTACGGGGGCTTCTGCGTTTTTCGTGGTGGTGTATCTGCATATGTTCCGTGGGTTGATCTATGGGTCCTACAAAAAGCCCAGGGAACTCATCTGGATCCTTGGTATGTTGATTTATCTCGCCCTGATGGCGGAAGGCTTTTTCGGTTATCTGTTGCCTTGGGGCAACATGTCTTATTGGGGCGCGCAGGTGATCGTCTCTTTGGTGGGTGCTGTACCTTTCTGGGGCGAAGACCTGGCGATCTGGGTCCGTGGTGACTTCAATATGTCGGAGGTCGCTTTGAATCGGTTCTTTGCGTTACATGTGGTACTGGTGCCGCTGGCGCTGATCGTTCTGGTATTCCTGCACATTCTTGCGCTACATGAAGTCGGGTCCAATAATCCTGATGGCATTGATGTGAAGGCTACAGTCGACCATGAGGGCAAGCCGTTGGATACTGTACCTTTCCATCCTTACTACACGATAGGTCATGACCTGCCGGCGATCGTTCTCTTCCTATTTGTTTTCTGTGCGGTGATGTTTTTCTATCCGGACGGCGGTGGATACCTAATCGAGCACCCGAACTTTGAACCGGCCGATCCCCTGAAAACACCTGAACTGATTGCGCCTGTGTGGTACTACACGCCGTTCTACTCAATGTTGCGAGCCTGTACTTATCCGCTTTTCGGGATGACAGCCAAATTCTGGGGACTCGTAGTCATGGCAGGTGCGATTGCGATCCTGTTCGTACTGCCTTGGCTTGATAGATCACCCGTGAAGTCGATCCGATACAAAGGAAAGGCGAGTAAGGTCTTCCTAACGCTATTCGTGATCTCGTTTTTCATCCTAGGATATCTGGGCACGGTACACCCGACCCCAATGAAGACAGCACTTGCACAACTGTGTACTGGAATTTACTTCGCCTTTTTCCTACTGATGCCCTGGTATACGAGTGTCGAGACAACGAAACCGGTACCGACCAGGGTGCCAGACTGAAGACGATGGGGGGGGGGTTGAAAAATTTGCTGCTCGTAGTCGCGTTGTCCTGTATCAGTGTTCAGGTCTGCGGAGCAGGTTCAAATTATCCATTGATGCGAATGGATCCTGACCTTGACGATAAGGCCTCGTTGCAGCGAGGAATGCAGACCTTCATGAATTACTGTTTTGGTTGTCACTCTTTGCAGTACCAACGGTACAACCGTACCGCACGAGATCTAGGGATTCCCGAGGAGCTGATGCTCAAACATTTGATATTTGACCCCGACGTTAGGATCGGTTCGTTGATGGAGAACAGCATCTCTGAGGAAAACGCCAAACAATGGTTCGGTGCGGTACCACCAGATCTTACACTCGTGGCAAGACTGCGGGGTGGCCGCGATATTAATAATCGCCCGGATTGGCTGTATACCTTCCTTTTGACATTCTACGAGGATACGTCCAGACCGCTTGGCGTCAACAATCTTGTGTTTGAAAACGTGGGAATGCCCCATCCGCTGGTGAATCTGCAAGGCCTGCAGCAAAAGGTCTGTAAGGACGTACCTCAACTTGCAGAGAACGGTGGTGAAATGCGGAACCCGTTAACGAATGAGTACATTACGGAAAACCTCTGTGGTTCTGATCTCATCGCACGTGGAATCAGCCCGCTACAGGTTGTTGAAGGGACCGGTCAACTTACGCCGGAAGAATATGAAGTACTCGTCTACGATCTGACGAACTTCCTGTACTACGTGGCCGAGCCTATCAGGGCGGATCGTGAGCGAATTGGTATCTATGTGTTGATTTTCCTTGCGATCCTTTACGTCTTTACGCGTCTGCTTGCGCGCGAGTACCACAAAGAGTATCACTAGGCATCGCTGCCTTCAGAACCACAACTCAGGGGAAATAAAGATGGGGGTTGCAGCCAAACACTCATCCATGGTGTTCTATTCCGATGGACGAGATCACTACAGTCATCGGGTACGTCTCGTTCTCGCTGAGAAAGGGGTCGCTGTGGAGATCATGGATGTCGATCCTGCCCACCTGCCAGAGGATCTTCTTGATCTGAATCCCTACAATACGTTACCCACACTCGTTGACCGTGAACTCGTGCTCTACGAATCACAAGTCATCATGGAATATCTGGATGAGCGTTTTCCGCATCCTCCATTGTTGCCAGTTTATCCCGTGGCGCGAGCAAACAGTCGACTGTTCATGCATCGGATTCAAAAAGACTGGTGTGGCGCAGTAGATACGATCATGGCCGGTCGGTCGAAAGACACTGTCATCGGTCGGATGCGAAAGGAACTGAAAGAAAGTCTGATTGCAGTCGCACCGATCTTCAATGAAAAAACCTTTTTCATGAATGACGAATTCACCTTGGTGGACTGTTGCGTCGCCCCCATTCTTTGGCGGCTACCTGAGTTAGGTATTGATCTACCCCCGAAACATGGGAAGCCGATCGCGGACTATATGGACCGCATTTTTGGGAGAGACGCATTTCAGTCCAGCCTGTCTGAAGCTGAATTGGATATGCGGGATTAATGCTGTCTGCTGACCATCTGATCTTTGATTGACGGTAGCAGTCTGATGCCAAGGCACATGTCATCGACCGTACCTTATTTAGTGCGCGCGATATTTGATTGGATTGTTGACAACGAATGTACGCCGCATCTTGTCGTTGACGCCGAGATCGATAACACGGATGTTCCCCTCGACTACGTCAAGGATGGACAAATTGTCCTGAATATCGGTCCAATGGCAGTCGTCGATCTGACATTAGGTGATGAAAGCATTTTCTTTCGCGGGCGTTTTGGGGGGGGCTCCCGTGATGTGCACGTTCCGATGAATGCTGTTCTCGGGATCATTGCCAGAGAGAACGGTGAAGGGATGTGGTTTCCCAGGAAGGAACATCCTGAGAACCCCGACGATGAACCACCCAGGGGCGAACGGGGTAACCGAAAAGGCAACGACGGTCCCAAATTAAAGGTGGTCAAGTAGGTGGAGCAAGAGAATCAGTTGATGTACTCGAATGCTTCAACGATCTTTTGGACGCCGTAGACCGATCGTGCTCTTGTCACAGCGGCTTCCGCCTCATCACGGGTCAAGAGACCCATCAGGTAAACGACACCGTCTTCAGTAACCACTTTGATACGCCGTCCGTTGACCGCCTTACTTGCGATAAGAGCGGACTTCACTTTCGTGGAGATAAATGAATCGTTGCTGCGGGCGACGAATGTTGTTGGTCCGGAGATCTCGAGTTTGTTGTGCACGGTGCGAACTTGCCTCAGGTTTTTAACCGCGAGACCGGCAGCCTGTTTCGATGCTTCACTTGCGACCTGGCCGGTCAGCAGGATAACACCGTTGAAACTTGTTAATGAAAAGTGCGCTTTTTCAAGCTCGGGATGCGCGTCCCGAATCACTTTACGACCCCGGGTCTCATTCATCTGGTCATCCAGACGTGTTCCCCAGGTTCGCTTACCGTAGTCTTCGGATGCCGGGACAAATACAGAGCAAGCGATCAGACTCTGACAGAGGACGATCGTTGTCATCGTGCGAGAGAAGCGAGATCCTAATATGATGTCAACGTGTTCAGTCAGTGGTAGAGGCATTTGGCGTCCATTTTAGTTTATTGTCTTCTATACAAATGAAGTTAAATCGATACGGCATACTATAGTGGTTCTGGTGTTGTTGGCGGAGTTTATCAGCGGTCATTGCGAGAGGCGCGACCATTGTCTCCCAGATAGTGTCGGCAGCACTCCCATAATCAAGGTTATTTCGTTCTCTGACCTTAATAAGGACCCGACGGTTCCGGTCGGTCATGGCCAGGTCGAACTCTTCACGTCGTGAATGGTAGTTTCGTGCGACGAGCACGGGCCTCTTTGCTCCAGATGTCTCGTTGATCGGTTCTCAGCCTAGTGGTCTCACTTTCTGTTCATCAATGGACAAGACTCACTGTTACTAGGACTGATTGACTTCGTGTCGGTGTGGCCTGCAACCCGCCTCCTTAAGACACATCAGCCTCCGAAGACTAAGGATGTTGGGATGACTTCGCCGTCCCGAAAGCGAGCCCACATCAGCGTGCGTTCTATGGTGTTGTTCTTATTCAGTTTCAGAACCCCGGTGGTACCCGCAACGCGCTGGTTGGCGACGTCTTTCATTTGCTGGATCCTAGGGTAGATTCTGTATACATCCACACCGAGTGCATAGAAAGGTGTCAATGGACCTTTGGCACTTTCCCATTGGGATTCAATTGCATCTCGAACTGGATCAGGCACATTGAGCTTCCATGGAATGTCACAGAACCGAATACCATTCAGGTCGAGCACATTGATCCGGGAATCGGCGTATCGATAGACATGCGACGAGGAATATACGGGAATGTCCTCGGCGTAGAAAAACGCTAGTGTTGGATTGATGCTGCGGGATTGTGAAGGATTGGCGAGAAGTAAAACGAAATCTAAATCTTGGCGCCGGCGTGGTGTGAACTGGAAGCGCTCGCCCGTGATTCGCCGAAGGTCGGTTGCTCGTTGTTCGCTTTGGTCTACCTTCAATAGATTCTTGACGAGGTCAGAGTAGTCCTGACTATCTTCGAATTTGGATGAAGCGACAAGGTTGCCACCCAACTCTAACCACTGACCTATGAATGTACTCGCATTGCGCTCTCCCCATGAAGAAGCAGGACTGATAACCACCACGTTGCGATGCCCTTCTTGCCATGCGCGGTGGGCGATTTGCCGCATTTCATCCTCAGGCGCAAGACCAAACTGGTAGAGATCGGGACGTCCGGAATTGTCAGATGTGCGGTTCAATGCGAGCACTGGCGCGGGTAGATTATCCATCTGGACGAGAGTAGTGACGTGTTCGCGCAATAGTGGACCAATGATGAGTTCAGCACCTTCTCTTGCGGCATTGGTAATCAGTTGCCTGATGTCACCGGTCGCGGTGTCGACAACATTGATTCGGGCAGGACCGCTGACAGCGAAATGGGCTGCAAGTATTCCATCGAGGACAGCACGTCCAGTTGTGGCATGTTCACCAGAAAGCGGAAGCATGACCGCAATGACTTTTGGTTGATTGGCAACCAGCTGAGATAGGGTTGCGAGACCTTTCGGAAGCTGGCTGGCTGCGGGATGGTGACGCCACACCCTCTCCCAGTTCTCTAGTGCCTGTAGCTGTTGCATGGGGTCGTTTTCGTATTCCCGGCTCAGAGATGCAAGGGACAGCCAGCCTCGTAGGCCACTTGTAATGGCTTCTTCCGCATGGCTCTTGAGGCGTCGGGCAGACAAGTTCATCAACGACGCAAAAATGCGCTCATGATGCTCTCCACGCTCTTTCCCGTTGATGAGGTGATCGACATATATCAACTCACGTGCACTCGCGAGATAGCTTCGACCCGCGAGGTACGCCTGTGATCTCAAGCGAGCGAGCATGAGTTGGGTTGCGTCAGAAGGTTGTGAGTCGTTGGCCACGACATCTCGCAGTAGTGCGAGTGCACGGGAGGCATCGCGCATACCGATCGCAAGTCTAGCCTGCAGAATCTGCAATTGAGTCTGATCTTTAACGGTGGGGATGATACTGTCGATTATCAGTTGGGCGCGTGCTAGATCAATATTTTCCAGTGCGATCTCTGCTGCACGAAGTCGTAGTGGGTTTCCGTCGGTGCCTGGCCGCCTTTCTGCACGGGTAATCAGATCATCGATGTTGTTGCTATCGATAGTTGTCGTTCTTTGAGCGGTGGTGGGCTCAGATGCTGATGGTGGGCTTACGGAGCTGGAGCAACCGATTAATGTAGACAGCAGCAACAGCGTCCCCAAATGCAGTACCCATTGCATGTGACCATCGGATCGTTGTTGTATTGAGTCATCGTTGGTGCGCATCCAACTATTATTCCACGACTTGAGCAGGAGTGCTTTGCGAAATGTCGCAATCGCGTGCAGGAGATCTTTATATCGTTGCCACACCCATCGGCAACCTTGCCGATATGACACAACGAGCGATCGACGTTCTCCGTGACGCAGATATTGTGGCGGCGGAGGACACTCGTGTGACGGCTCGTTTACTGTCAGCGTTCGATATCAATGGCAAATCGGTGGTTGCATGCCATGATCACAATGAGGACGTGGTCGCTCGCGACATCGTCGATCGCCTTGCACAAGGCGCTTCTGTCGCGCTTGTTTCAGATGCTGGAACGCCACTGATTAGTGATCCTGGCTACCGTGTTGTTAACGCCGTTATTGAAGCTGGTCTTCGGGTGATCCCTATTCCAGGGCCGTCGGCCGCGATGGCTGCATTGTCAGTCGCAGGCATGACCACAGATCGCTTTATGTTCTGTGGATTTCTGCCAACGAAAAAGGTGGCCCGTAGATCATACCTGTCAGGGTTACCGTTCAGCACAATGACCGTTGTGATTTACGAAGCCCCGCATCGCGTGATGGACACATTGATTGACCTCTGTGGTGTTGTTGGTGACAACGCCCGTGTGACCGTCTGTCGTGAGCTGACGAAACAATACGAACAGATTTGGCGAGGTGATGCGCGGAAAGCGGTTGAAGCCGTCGATTCTGGGATTGTGCCGATCCGGGGAGAGTTTGTGTTGTTGATCAGCGCACCGAACGTGAACGACAGTCTTTCAGCCGACGACCGTCGTCTGTTAGAGGTGCTTCTTGCGGAGCTGCCACCGAGCCGCGCGGCGCGCGTTGCAAGCGAACTTACTGGGCTCGACAAGCGGGTTTTCTATGAGCTTGCAATGGATATGAAATTTAAGAATTGATAGCTGTCGGATAGGTTAGTCTCGCGCTCGCCTTTTTCGAGTGATTTGGCGGAATAGACAGGCTAGGCTTTGCAGGTCGAGCTGGCTGGACAATCGCTGGGACCCTAGGTCCTTGAGGAAAGTCCGGGCTCCAAAGGACAAGGGTGCCAGGTAACGCCTGGGGGGCGTAAGTCCACGGAAAGTGCAGCAGAAAAGATACCGCCAGGAAACTGGTAAGGGTGAAATGGTGTGGTAAGAGCACACCGCCTGTACGGTAACGGACAGGGCAAGGTAAACCCCACCCGGAGCAAGACCAAATAGGAACCTGATACCGTGGTCCGCGGTAGGTTCGGGTAGGTCGCTAGAGGCATGTGGTGACGCATGCCCCAGATGAATGATTGTCGATCACAGAACCCGGCTTACAGGCCAGCTCGACACCCTCTCGAAACCGTTCTCTTGATAAAATTGGGCTAGACATCGGGGTTGGGGGGCGACGCATTGATTTTCAGCTTGATGGATATCAATGAACCTGTTTGAGATCAATATGCACGCACATATATTCCATTTCCATCGATATAAATATTTTATATAGAACGAAAAAGTCTACCACGCCTGCTTCGATAACTAACTTAAGGTTTCACTTTAAGTTAGTTCTTTATGTCTATGTATAAGTGCACATCTTGAGAAGAGGTCTGGAGTCAGATTATCAAAGCAAGCTAAGTCATTGTGTTTTATAGATAAATAACGAAAACGCTCGCTTGACATGAAATCATCGCACTCCTAATGTGCTCGTGTCGACAAGTGGAGAATTGTGGGAATTTGTGGGAAAAGCTGACTTTTGAGGCCAATTCGAGGCTGCTCAGCGGTCATTTGAGCGTCAGCAATATTCAAAACTACATATTTCCTAATGTTCCTGGTTAGTGACCATTTACTTTAAATCAGTTGGATAACGATTTCCATGTTCAGGGGTGTCAGTTATGTCACGATCGATGCGAAGGGCCGTATGGCTGTGCCTGTACGCTATCGTGAACAACTATCGCAGCTCTGTAACGGAGAAGTGGTGGTGACGATAGACACCGAAGAAAACTGTCTGATGCTCTATCCGCTTCTTGCCTGGAACGATGTGGAACGCAAAATTGAAGCCTTGCCTACCTTCAATGAGGCAGCGAGAAGAATTCAACGACTCCTGATTGGACATGCCACTGACATCCAGATGGATGGAACCGGTCGGCTGCTGTTACCAGCCCCGCTGCGCGAATACGCCCTGATGGAGAAAAAACTAGTCCTGCTAGGGCAGATCAACAAGATTGAAATCTGGAGTGAATCGCACTGGCTTTCGCGTCGGGAACAACTGATTGCAGTCAAAGACGAGTCCGGCGAAGGGGATCAACCGGATTTCCTCGAGACCCTTTCGCTTTGATGGCGCCCGTGGCAGATCACGAGACTGTTTTAGAGGAGGAGGCGGTCCGTCAATTGATGGTAACCAGCCACGGAAATTACGTCGATTGCACCTACGGACGTGGTGGTCATACCCGTCGGATACTTGCCTCTCTGTCTGGTGGCGGCAGGCTCCTTGTCATGGATAGAGATCTGACCGCAATAGAGCATGCCCGTACGCTGTTGCACCACGAACCGCGAGCACATGTTGTGCACAGCCGATTCAGTGAGATGATCTCGTGTCTGGATGAACTCGGTATTGACCAGGTTGATGGAGTGTTGATGGATTTGGGTGTGTCATCGCCGCAGCTTGACGAAGCACATCGCGGTCTCAGTTTCCATCGCGATGGTCCGTTAGACATGCGTATGGATCGAACTCAAGGGATGACCGCAGCCGAATTCCTGGCGAAAGCAGAAGAGCGGGAGCTCTCTGATGTACTCTGGCGATTCGGAGAAGAGCGTTACGCGCGGCGAATTGCGCGGGGCATTGTCGAACATCGAAAACAACACGTCATCGATGGCACGTTGCAACTGGCAGACATCATTGCCAGCAGCATGCCGAGACGTGAAAAAAGTAAACATCCGGCAACGCGCAGCTTTCAGGCGCTTCGAATCTTTATCAACGACGAACTTGGTGAATTGGAACGTGGCCTTTCAGCGATTGTGAAGGTGCTGGTTCCGGGTGGACGGTTGGTTGTGATCAGTTTCCATTCATTGGAAGACCGGATGGTGAAACGATTTATGCGAGACATGTCTAAAGGGCGCGTACCTGATGGTCTGCCGATTCGCGATGTGGATGTCCCAAGGACGCTGCGCATCGTTGGGAAAGCTATTAAGCCCTCGGCCGCGGAAATCGGAAGAAACCGACGCTCTCGCAGCGCCGTGATGCGCGTGGCGGCAAAGGTGGGGGACCTGGTTGCATGAATGGCCCCGTCCGAGAAGTTTCTGCGTGGTTGTTGCGATGGCCGCAGATTCTTACCGTGGTACTCATTGCGATCTCTCTTGCATCAGGCATTGGTGTAATTTATTCAGTCCACAAGACCCGCATGCTCTACAGCGAATTACAGCATCTACAGAGTGAGCAGGATCGCTTGGATAGCGATTATGAAAAGCTTCTTCTCGAGCAGAGTGCATGGGCAGCCTACGCGCGGGTCGATGAATTGTCTCGAGATGAGCTCAACATGGTACCCCCGGCTACTGACGCCATCGTTATGGTGCAAAAATGATCCGGCTGACGGTTGTCGCAGTGTCGTTCGTCCTCCTGTGTGGTGGCATCGTCGGTCGGATGGTCTACGTTAATGTGAATGATCGTGATTTCCTCCAGGAACAAGGCGATCTGCGCACCATCAGACTGGAGCGGATCAATGCACACCGAGGCATGATTCGCGATCGGTTGGGTAAGCCACTTGCGATTTCGTCTCCGGTGGTTTCTCTGTGGGCGAACCCAGATGAACTATTGTCTTCCGAGGCTGACCTGAATCAGCTTGCATCCATGCTGAAGGTCGATCCAAATGAGTTTGTTCATCGGTTGGAGAGCAGCCGCTCCCGAAGTTTTGTTTACCTGCGCCGGCACATGCCTCCACCCGAAGCCGAGAAGTTCCTGGCGCTCGAAATCAAAGGCTTGTATACCGAAAAAGAATATCATCGCTTCTATCCTGCGGGTGAGGTTGCGGCGCATCTCGTCGGCATGACCAATATTGATGACCGTGGGCAGGAAGGAGTGGAGCTGGCGTTTGATCAGTGGTTGACCGGTGTGCCTGGCAAGAAGAAAGTACTTAAAAACCTATATGGTGAAATTGTTGCTGACATCATGCCGGTTGCGGATGTAGTCCCCGGGCGGAATATCGACCTGGCCATGGATCTTCGGCTGCAATACCTCGCCTACCGGGAGTTAAAGGGTGCGATCCAAAGTTACGAAGCGCAGTCTGGTTCCATCATCGTTCTCGATGTAGCGTCGGGTGGGGTGCTTGTGATGGCCAACCAACCTTCATATAACCCCAACAACCGGCAACAGCTGGACATTTCGAATTTACGCAATCGGGCAGTGACCGATGCGTTTGAGCCGGGATCTACGCTCAAACCCTTTACTGTTGCTGTTGCGTTGGAGACGGGTTCGCATCAACCGTCGTCCAGCATTGATACCAGTCCAGGGTTCGTGCGAGTTAACGATAAGACGATTCCCGATCCGCGTGACATGGGTGAACTGGATCTGGGTAGTATCCTAGCCAAGTCATCTCAGGTCGGCATTTCTAAACTCGCGCTCACGCTTGATCCGTTTGCAGTTCGTGATTTGTTGGCTGATTTAGGAATCGGCCAGATACTGGGGAGTGGGTTTCCCGGAGAAGGTCAAGGTTACCTTCCGAATCATCGCCGCTGGACGGACATAGAACGCGCCACACTCGCATATGGCTACGGTGTGACGGCAACACCCTTGCAGTTGGCTAATGCCTATCTTGCCATTGCGCGTGGTGGTGTGCGGAAGCAGATCACCTTGCTGGCCGAAGAAGAGACATCAACAATTCGTGTGATGAGTGAGCGGACAGCTTCGCAGCTGACCGCAATGTTGACAGAGGTCATTGCTGATGGGACAGGTAGTCGTGCACACATTGCCGGTTATTCCGTTGCAGGAAAAACTGGGACTGTGCGGAAACTCGGCGAGAGTGGTTACGAAGATACACGACATCTGGCATTTTTTGCTGGATTTGCGCCAGTTAACAATCCCGAGCTAGTGGCGGTCGTCATGATTAATGATCCAGGCGGGGATGCCAATGGTGGTGGTGCGGTTGCCGCGCCTGTGTTTGCAAGGGTCATGTCCGGTGCCATGCGGATCCTCAACGTTGCGCCTGATCAACAAGCTGCAAGCGTTAAAGGAGGTGGCGATGCACATGGCTGAACTACTTCCAGAGATCGAAACTTTTCGTAACTGTCAGATTGAAGGTTTGACTGACGATAGCCGTCAGGTAGCGAATGGTGATCTGTTTCTGGCTGTGGCTGGTCACGAGACCGATGGCCGACAGTTTGTTGCAGACGCCCTTGATCGTGGGGCGAGGTTAGTCATAGCCCAGTCGCCTTTCGATACAAGCGGGTATGACAACGTTTTGGTAATGCCTGAACTTGATCTTCGTCGTGGTGAGATTGCGGCAAGGTATCACCATCATCCATCGCGCGAGATGCTGGTCTGCGCAGTAACAGGTACCAATGGAAAGTCATCCGTTACCCACTATGTCGCGCAGTCACTGAATGCGCTATCGCGACCATGTGGGATTGTTGGAACCCTGGGGGCGGGAATGATCGGCGACCTGACTGACTTGGGTTCGACGACTCCGGGTGCGCTCACACTCCAACAGACGCTGGCTTCTCTGAGGGATAGCAGCGCGCAAGCAGTCAGTATTGAAGCATCATCACATGGTCTCGATCAGGGACGCCTCCTGGGATGTGAGGTCGACGTTGCTGTTTTGACCAACATTTCAAATGATCATCTTGACTACCATGGTAGTTTCGATGCCTACAAGCAGGCCAAATTTAGTCTGTTTGATTTGCCAACTGTTCGGCATTGGATTGTCAATGTCGATGATGCCTCTGGGCGGGAGTTGATTGGCAGAGCAGCTCACCCGATTAATGTCGTTCGTTTTTCTCTCACGAATGACGTGGATTCAGATGTCTATGTTCTGCGGTCCTCATTCCGTAGGGATGGCATAGAAGCTCAGGTTCAAACGCCCTGGGGTACTTTGGCGCTTCACATGAGCTTGCTGGGAAAGTTCAATCTGTCGAACGCCCTTGCCACGGTTGGAGTTCTCGGCGCACTAGGTTACTCATTGAACGATATTGAGAGATCTATCCGTGATCTTCAGCCCGTCATTGGAAGGATGCAGGTTTTTCATGTTGAGAACGGACCGACGGTTGTTGTGGATTATGCGCACACCCCAGATGCACTGAGTCAGGCACTGGATGCGGTGAAGCTTCACGTGCCTGGACGTATGGTTTGTATATTTGGATGTGGTGGTGATCGGGATGTCGACAAGCGGCCGATGATGGGTCAAGCAGCCGCGCTAATGGCTGATCATATTGTGTTGACAGACGACAATCCGAGAACGGAACCCGCCAGTCATATTATCAAGGCGATTCGCGATGGCGTACCTGATGGGCATTCTGTTGAGGTTATCGCCGACAGAGCAGAGGCGATCACGAGAACCATCACGGGATCCAACGAAGGTGATGTGGTGCTTATCGCCGGAAAGGGTCACGAGGAATACCAGATTATCGATGGCCAAAGGTACTCCCATTCCGACATCGCCCTGGTCCGGGCGCTGGAGGCCTAATGACAATGGAGACACAGAGAGCGGATACGACAGATTTAAACCCTGCGCACAATGGGAGTCGTGGCCAAACTGCCATAGTAGGTGCGGGCCGGACCGGTATGTCGTTCGCGAGGTATCTCAGTAATCGCGGGCGCCCATACGTCGTGTTGGATCAGGCACCGACCGAGGATCAGCGAGCGGAGCTGCGTGAAATAAGTGATGCAAGTCTTCTTGAGTTCGATCGAAGCCGCTTGCTAACGGCCCGAGAAATAATGCTCAGTCCGGGTGTTCCTCGTGCGGGTGCAGACATACAGGCCGCTCTGGCAAGTGGTATCTCCGTTCGTGGTGACCTTGATGTTTTTGCAGGTGATTGTGGCCATTCTGCATCGGTGATGGCGATCACTGGAACCAATGGCAAAAGCACAGTAACGACATTGCTGGGTCAGATGGCAGAGGATGCTGACATGTCCATGAAAGTGGGGGGGAACCTTGGTATCCCTTGCCTCGATCTTTTGGATGAATCGGCGGAAGGCTACATTCTGGAGATTTCCAGTTACCAACTTGAGAGTGCAGGTGCATTTCGTTCTGATGTGGCCACCGTGCTCAACCTTGCGCCGGATCATCTTGATCGCTACGACAACCTGGAGCACTACTACGAAACAAAAGCGTCATTGTATCGGCGCTCAAACATCGCTGTGGTCAACAAAGAAACTGACTATCCCTTTGATCTGTCTGGCTGTAAAGAGATCTTTAGCTTTGGTCGCGAAAAACCTAACGACTCCCGAGAGTTCGGGTTGGTTGGTGATGCTCTGTATCAGGGCGAACGGCAGCTGATTGACACGGGCGAACTCAAGATTCGTGGTTTGCATAATCTGATGAACATTCTGGCAGCATTGGCGATGGGCGCTGCGCTTCGGTGGGATATGGAGTCAATGTTGCGGTCAGTCAGAAACTTCCCGGGTTTGGCTCATCGTTGCGAGACCGTAGCGGCAAAGCATGGATGCGTTTTTATCAACGATTCGAAAGCTACTAATCCTGCAGCGACTGAAGCGGCGGTGCTGGGTATGTCGCACCAGGCTAAGAACCTGTGTCTGCTAGCGGGTGGTGTTTCAAAAGCTGCCGACATGAAACCAATGGCACGGTCGACCGCGCCATACCTTGCACAGGTGATCGCATTCGGTCGTGATGCGAATGTCATCGAAGAGGCCTTTAGGAACGAGGGGGTTGTTGTCTCGCAGGTAGCCGACCTGGGTCGCGCAGTAGCAGAGGTCTCCAGCGAGTGCGACATGGTGCTGTTGTCGCCTGGTTGCTCGTCTTTCGACCAGTTCCGGAATTTTGAACACCGTGGGGACGTCTTCAAGACGTTGATCCTGGGGGATACCGAGGTTCAGGATGGCCTCTAAAACAACAGTAATGTCAGTCCATGAAGAGCCGTGCCCGCTAGACATCCTGATACTCGTGTGTGTTGTAACGTTGCTGGCGATGGGTGTGTTGTTGGTCGCTTCTGCATCTAGTGAGATATCAGCAAGAGACTATGGAAACACACTCTACCTGGTGACTCGGCACATCGTATTTATTGGTCTTGCGATTGGGATGGGCATCATCACCTTGATGGTACCGCTTGAGGTCTGGCGACGATCAGGCTGGTTGATGGTGGTCGTCAGTTACCTTGTTCTTGCGGCCGTTTTGGTGCCGGGTATCGGAAAGGAAGTCAATGGCAGTACACGCTGGATACCGCTCGGCTTCTTTACGCTGCAGGGATCTGAATTCGTAAAACTGATGATGGTGATGTTTATCGCATCGTACATGACGAACCCAGAAAATAGAGATCATGCGCTGGGATTCCTCAAAGCGATGGCTGCGATTGTCGGGGTCGTTGCGTTGCTTCTATTGCAGCCTGATCTCGGGAGTGCTGTGGTGATATTTGTCGCCTTTTTTGGCGTGATATTTCTTTCCGGTACTCCGTTTCGATTCCTACTCCCTGTGATTGTCGCCGCGTTTGCCTCGCTCGTGGTCCTGATCATGTCGGCACCCTATCGATTTGAGAGAATTCTGGCGTTCTTCGATCCATGGGCACACCAATATGAAAGCGGCTATCAATTGACGCAGGCCCTCATTGCGTTTGGTCGTGGCGACTGGTTTGGCATGGGGGTCGGCAATAGTATTCAGAAACTGTTTTTTCTGCCGGAGGCTCATACCGATTTTGTGTACTCCATCCTCGTCGAGGAACTCGGTTTGCTATCTGCCATTTTCGTACTGGTGATATTAATGGTCGTCATCCTCCGTGCTTTGTGGATTGCACACATCGGTTTGCAACGATCCATGACATTTCACAGTCTGGTAGCCGGTGGTATTGCGTTACTCATCGGCATTCAGGCGCTCATCAACATAGGTGTCAACGTTGGTGCATTACCAACTAAAGGGCTGACTTTGCCATTGCTCAGCTTCGGTGGGAACAGCTTGCTCGCGACCATAATGATGATTGCCGTGCTGCTGCGCGCTGAGTATGAGCTACGCCATGCAACATCGGCGCCCATTGTGGTCGCCAAACGGCGACGGGGGACATTCAGTGCGAGCTAGTCCTCTTGCGGCGACTGAAGGTATGCACCCTGATATGGGGGCAGTACAAAGGATACACTTTGTTGGTATCGGTGGGGCGGGGATGTGTGGCATCGCGGAGGTGCTACAAAACCATGGATTTGCGATTAGCGGTTCAGACATTAGTCATTCTCTAGTCACAGATCGGCTTGCCGAAATGGGCGCAAAAATTCATATCGGTCACCATGCATCTCATGTCGAGGGTGCAGATGTGGTCGTGACATCCTCGGCGATCGATGGCGGTAACCCTGAGGTTGATCAGGCGCTGGCACTTCGGATTCCTGTTGTCCGTAGGGCGGAAATGCTTGGCGAGTTAATGCGATACAGATATGGGATTGCCGTTGCAGGTACTCATGGTAAGACCACAACGACCAGCATGATTGCGTCGGTGTTTGCAGAAGCGGAACTCGATCCCACTTTTATAATAGGTGGCCTCCTGAAACAGGCACAAAGCAATGGAAGGTTGGGTGAAGGGGCATACCTGATAGCAGAAGCTGATGAGAGTGATGCGTCTTTCCTGCATCTACTACCGCACGTTGCCGTGTTGACCAACGTTGATCGCGATCATCTGACCTATTACGACGGAAGTTTCGACAAGCTGCAGCGAGCATTTGTTGAGTTTGTTCATAATCTTCCCTTTTACGGCTACGTCGTTGCATGTAGGGACGATCCCATCGTTCGTGCGCTGCTACCTCGCATCAACCGTCGTGTCGTGACCTATGGTTTCGATAAGGAGGCAGATGTCCGTGGCACAAATATTCAGCATGAAGAAAGTCAGTCTGCCTTCGATGTAGAGGTTGGTAGCAACGTTGTCCTGTCGGCGGTACTGGATATGCCGGGTGCGTTCAATGTGCAGAATGCGCTGGCGGCAGTCGCAGTCGCCATTGAAGAAGGCATTGGGCCTACGAAAATTCGTCACGGGCTCTCCTCTTTCAGTGGTGTGGGTCGGCGATTCGAACGAATTGGACGCTTTAGATGTCCATCTGCACCGGGCGAGTTTTTACTGGTCGACGACTATGGTCACCATCCCAGTGAGGTGCGGGTCACGATTGAAGCTATACGGGTTGGATGGCCAAATCGACGATTACTTATGATCTATCAACCTCACCGCTACACCCGAACGCTGGAATTGTTTGACCAGTTTGTAGAAGTCCTGTCGAGAGTTGACTTGTTGATATTGCTGGATGTGTATCCGGCAGGTGAAAAGCGTATCGAGGGCGCCACCGGATTGGATCTTGCCAGGTCTATTACACTCAGAAGCGACGTCGAGGTGATCTTTGTCGCAGATGTTGCGAAAGTCCCAGCCATTCTCGAAGCAGAGATTGCCGACAATGATCTTGTGCTGACTCAAGGAGCTGGGGAAACCAGTCATCTCGCGGCGGCCTTAAAAACGCGTTGGCAAAAGGCGGAGGTGTACTCATGAATCGATTGATAATGACGTTGATCATCATTCTTGTGTTGGCCGGCGCCGTTGTCTCAATACCGGCAAGTCAAAAGCAGATCCAGACGTGGATTGGTATCAACTACGTCTCACTGTCGGGTATCTCCGATAGTGAGCGCATTGAGTTGACTGAAATGCTGATCACTCGGCGGGACGACATTCAGAATGTAGTCGATGCTCATGCATTGATCGCAGCTACACCTTGGGTAGAAGAAGCTTATGTCACTTGGCGATGGCCTGACAGATTACACATCGAAGTGCAACGCCTGGAGCCGATTGCGTATTGGAATACGGATGGTTTTATCAGTGATAAAGGTCAAGTGTTTGTTTCCAGTCACCTGTCACCTGGAAGGTTGCCACAACTATTCGGACCCTCCGAGACGGAAAAGCTGGTCATGCAGCAGTATGTTCAGATCAACCAGGTATTGGCTAGAACAGGACATTCGGTGGATACACTGCGCTTGGATGATCGTGAGGCTTGGATGTTTACGAGCCAGCGCGGCATTGAGATTCTGTTGGGGAAACAGCTGGTGAGAGAGAGACTTGACGTAGTGCTCACGGTTCTTGAATCACTAGAACGGGACGGTCTGTCAGACAGAGTATCAGCGATGGATGTGCGTTATGCGAATGGACTGGCAGTTCGGTGGAAGCCATATGAAGTTGCCAGTAATGAATCGACATCACAGAGAGAAGTAAAATTATGACAAGCTCTTTGAATAATCAGCTAATTGTCGGGTTGGATATCGGCACATCGAAGGTTGTCTGTATTGTTGCGGAACGTAACCTCGATGGTGTTGTTGATATTATCGGTATAGGAATGCACCCGACACGAGGACTCAAGAAAGGTGTCGTCGTGAACATCGAGTCAACCGTCCAATCCATACAACGTGCAGTGGAAGAAGCGGAGTTGATGGCGGGCTGTCAGATTCGATCCGTGTATGTTGGTATTGCTGGTAGCCACATTCGATCCATGAATTCGCATGGAATAGTTGCGATTCGTGATCGAGAAGTCCTACAGCCGGATATCGATCGGGTGATTGATGCGGCGCAGGCAGTCGCAATCCCGGCAGATCAGAAGATCCTTCATATTCTCCCCCAGGAGTTCCTGATCGATGAACAGGAAGGTGTTAAAGAGCCTCTGGGTATGAGTGGCGTGCGACTTGAGGCTAAAGTGCATCTCGTGACGTGCGCTGTGAACGCAGTACAGAACATTGAAAAGTGTGTCAAACGTTGCGGCCTTGAGGTGGAAAACGTCATCCTTGAGCAATTGGCCTCGGGATACTCTGTGCTGACTGAGGATGAAAAGGATCTTGGTGTCTGTCTCTGCGACATCGGTGGTGGTACAACCGATATTGCGGTCTTTACTGATGGCGCAATCCGGCATACGGCGGTGATTCCCATCGCTGGTGATCAGGTTACTAACGATATTGCAATGGCGCTAAGGACGCCGACACCTAATGCGGAAGATATCAAGATCAAGTATGGGTGCGCGTTGACAAATCTGGCTGGAGAAAACGAGACCATCAAGGTGGCGAGCGTTGGTGGTCGGCAGGACCGAGACCTTTCCCGTCAGTCCCTGGCGAATGTGATAGAGCCCAGATACGACGAACTATTTACGCTGATTCAGGCCGAGCTGCAGCGTAGTGGTTTCGAAGATTTAGTGGCGGCAGGCATCGTGCTCACAGGTGGAACTTCAAAGATGGAAGGTGTTGTTGAACTAGCGGAGGAAATATTCCATATGCCGGTCAGCATTGGAAAGCCAACTGGTGTGGAGGGGTTGTCCGATATCATCAGAAATCCTATCCACTCCACAGGGGTGGGACTTTTGCTATACGGCGCTGAACAGTCGCGCGATACCGTCATGCCGGTACCGATGACGTTCAACGTTGTAAACAAGGTCAAAAATTGGTTTTCAAGTAGCTATCACTAAACAACAGGCCATCGGGATAGCCACCACGAATCAAACAAACGACGGATCAACAAAAAATGCAAGAATCGATCGAGATGCTGAAGGAGGCAAAACGATGTTCAAACTGGTAGATACAGCGCCACAGAGTGCAGTCATCAAGGTCGTCGGTGTAGGCGGTGGTGGGGGAAACGCGGTCGAACACATGCTTCGCGAGGACGTTGAGGGCGTCGACTTCATCTGTGCGAACACAGATGCTCAGGCGCTACATAACCTGACTGCGCGCACCCTCCTCCAATTGGGAAGCGGTGTGACTAAAGGTCTCGGCGCCGGAGCAAACCCCGACATGGGCAAAGATGCTGCCCTTGAGGACAAGGATCGGATTGCCGAAGTCCTTGATGGTGCGGATATGGTGTTCGTGACGGCGGGAATGGGAGGTGGGACCGGTACCGGGGCTGCGCCTGTGGTCGCAGAAATCGCACGTAATATGGGTATCCTAACAGTAGCGGTCGTTACCAAACCTTTCGTATTTGAGGGACGTAAACGCATGTCGCTTGCAGAAGCCGGTATTGAACAGCTATCGCAGTATGTGGACTCACTGATTACGATTCCGAATGAGAAGCTTCTCAGTGTGATGGGTGACGATATCCCGCTGCTAGAAGCCTTTGCTGCTGTAGATGATGTGCTGAGCAATGCTGTGCAAGGGATTGCAGATCTCATTATTCGACCGGGAATGATAAATGTGGACTTTGCTGATGTACGGACGGTTATGTCGGAAATGGGTATGGCAATGATGGGTAGCGGCTTGGCATCCGGAGAGGATCGAGCCGTCCGTGCGGCTGAGGGCGCAATTCGAAGCCCATTGCTGGATGAGGTTGATTTCAACGGCGCCCGCGGGATTCTGGTAAATATTGCTGCTAATGAGGAGATTGCGCTTGGTGAATTCTCCAGAGTGGGTGCGACGATCGAGAGTTTCGCCTCTGAGAACGCAACTGTTGTCATAGGCACGGTCATTGATCAGGACATGACTGATGATATGCGGGTTACGGTTGTTGCGACAGGTCTCGGTGACACGGAATTCGAGCGACCGAAGACCGTTGTGGACAATACTCAGCGTCAAACAATCAGCCAAGGGGCGGCAGTAAACTACAGCGATTTGGATAGACCTGCAGTTTCCCGCAGGAAAGCGTTGGAAACCGGCGAAACCGACGACATGATTGGACCATCGCAGGATATGAAGTACCTGGATATTCCTGCCTTTATACGGCGTCAGGCGGATTGAAGTGGATACGAATCGTGAGTGTGGCCAGACGGAATCGTGTCGCAGTCCTGCGGTCCAAATAAGTGCAATGTCTGCTAAGCTTGGCCAGAGTGCGGCGGGCCAGGCTCGTCATGATGGTCGTAATTGTTTTGCAGTGGGCCCGAATAGGCTGAAAATAGCCTCGAAGCGGGCTTATATTGGTATCGAAGGATCTCCGAGTAGCTGCGAACGAAGAAAAGGAAAAAATGGTGGCAGAGCGCTCGCTTGTAAAGAGAGCTAGTGCAATAGGAGCTGCGCCCATAAAGCCATTAGAGGGATCTGAAGGAATTCGGTCACGGTGATTAGACAAAGAACACTAAAAAACGTCATCCGGGGCCGTGGTGTGGGATTGCACACAGGGGAGACTGTGTCGCTAAGGTTGCTCCCAGCGCCTGTCGATACAGGTGTTGTTTTCAGTCGGATCGATCTGGAACCCGCCGTCGATATTCCTGCGTTGTCAGAACATGTCTCAGACACTACCTTGGCAACCACGATTGCCAAAGGCGATTGCCGGATATCGACGATCGAACATCTTATGTCAGCTTTGTACGGCCTTGGTATTGACAATGTCTTCGTAGAATTGTCGGGACCAGAGATGCCACTCATGGATGGATGTGCAGGTACTTTTGTGTTCTTGCTGCAGTCAGCGGGTATTGAAGAGCAGAACGCACCTAAGCGCTTTATTAGGATCAGGAAGCCAGTCACCGTCAAGGGACCCGAAGGTGAGCGCTGGTACGACCAGTCTGCAACACTTGCGCCGCACGATGGATTTCGACTGAATCATACGATCATTTACGACAATCCAGTTATCAAGGAACAGAAAGCCAGTATTGACTTCAGCACGACGTCCTATATCAAAGAGATTAGCAGAGCACGGACCTTTGGCCTTATGCAGGAATTTGACTCGCTCCGTGAGCAGAATCTGGCCGTGGGGGCGAGCCTCGATAATGTCGTTGCGGTAGATGAGTTCCAGGTGTTAAACGATGGTGGTCTGCGCCACGAGAATGAGTTTGTACGCCATAAAATCCTCGATGCGATCGGCGACCTCTACCTCCTTGGGCATCCAATTGTCGGCGAATTTACCGGACACAAGTCAGGTCATGCAGCACACCATGCATTGCGTGAGGAACTGTTGCAGCGCACAGATGCATGGGAAATGGTGACCTTTGAATCTGCCGATGAACCTGCGCCTCACCTGTATGCTGAGATTCCTGCAGTTGAAAATTGAATAGGAAGTCTATCTCCCTCTTTTTGACAATCTCTCCAGTGCTTTCCGAAGATGCTCGTCTTCGATGTAACTAGCTGTTTCAGCCAGGTGTTTCGCTGACCGTCTGGAAATTTCGCGCGCTTGTAATGTAGCCGACCAATTGCGCTGGTTGTTATCGGTCGGCTTTGGGTACGCTCCGTTCCCGTCTGAATCAGTATTTCTGGCCGCTATGGGTTCGCTCAAAGGGTTTCCGGTTTTTGGGCTCACGGAAACCCGAATCGAGTGGATCGTTGGACCTGGTTCGCGATTCAGTATAGAGATCAGCACCTTACGTCGGTAGCGAATGCGAGTAGCGGATGCAGCAGAGGATGCGATGAGGTGGAGATCACCATCGTTGAAGGACGCGACGTCTATATCGCCATGTACGTGTTGTGTGACTCGACGATGCAGTGCCTTCAATCGGCGTGTCTGGTCGTAAATTGACCTAAGGTGACCTTTACCGGATTTCAAGATCTGACCGGATAGTCTGAGTGACCCGATTGGTTTCGGCATATACGCGTGAAATGACTGATGTATCAGTTGTTTAAGTGGAGTATGGTCGCATCCTTGATCAGGAAGTCAATTGCCGTGAAACAGGTTACAATAATAAGAAACTATTGACCCCCTTTTCGATATATATTTCATGATGGTTCTAACGTTAACAGGCAGCTAGACAGTGGACAAGATAGTTGGGATCAGGGAACAGGCTATAATCAGGCACGGAACGGGTTAATAAAAATACGGAAATGAGATTTATCATAGTCGACAGTCGTACGGGTCGCGCCCGTTCGATCGGTGCCAACGGATTGGTATTGGGATTGGCATTTGCAGGCCTTGTGGCGTTGCCTGCGTCAACTGGCCTACTTGGATACCAGTTTGGTGTCAAAGATGCTGAGATGAATCAAGAAGTCATCTATTCCTGGCGTAACACTCTCTCGGATCAGTCTGATCAGATTGATCATCTTCAGAAATCAGCACAGGACAACCTTGACGCGGCATCGCTTCAGCTTGCCCGTCTTCAAGCCAGGATGGTTCGATTGGAAGCCCTCGGTCAGCGTCTGATTGAAGTCGGTGATCTGCAGGAAGGTGAGTTCGACTTTGTAAATCCTCCTGCGTTAGGTGGTCCACTGATGTCGGGCGAAGTGACCGATGCCGATGTCGCATACCGGCCACCTTCTTACATGGACGAACTTTCGCAGCTGGCAGCTCGCGTTGTTGACAGGGATCAGCAACTGAGTGTGCTGGAACGATTGTTAGTCGACCGTCAGACACTCGACAACACGTTTGTTGCAGGAAGACCGGTCGTTCAGGGCTATCTTTCTTCCGATTATGGCTGGCGAACCGATCCTATCAGTGGTCGACGTGCCTGGCACAATGGTGTCGATTTTGCCGGAAAACATGGATCTGACGTTGTAAGTGTGGCTGCAGGTGTTGTTGTCCACGCGGCCGCTAGATTTGGCTATGGCAATATGGTCGAGGTCTATCATGGGGGCGGTTATTCAACCCGCTATGGGCATCACGACAAAATCCTGGTTAAACCAGGAGACATTGTTAAAAGAGGTCAGGTTGTGGGAACGATGGGAAGTACGGGGCGGTCCACAGGACCGCACGTTCACTTCGAAGTCTTCAAGAACGGACGGATCGTGGATCCCTCTTCCTACGTTCAGCGAGTCCGCCGCTGAATTCATATCTGCTTGATAGTTTGAGGGGCGTTGTCGCCCGATCCGATTCAAAGGCAGGTATTTGATCATGATTAATCGAATTCTAAGTACCATTTTTGGCAGCAAAAACGACCGGGAGCTTCGGCGTTATCGCAAGGTTGTTCAAACGGTCAATGATCTGGAAGAGGGGATGTCCTCGCTGTCGGGAGATGAACTCGCTGCCTTACGCCACAAATTCTCAGATCGGCTCCACGCTGGTGAGAATCTTGACGATGTCCTGCCGGAAGCGTTTGCGGCGGTCCGAGAAGCCGGTAAAAGAGCTTTGGGAATGCGTATTTTCGATGTTCAGTTGATTGGAGGCATGGCGCTCCACGAAGGTCGGATCGCAGAAATGAGAACGGGTGAAGGTAAAACGCTGGTGGCGACACTTGCGCTTTACCTGAATGCCCTTTCTGGTGAAGGCGTTCACCTGGTCACTGTTAATGACTACCTTGCGAAGTGGGGTTCAGAATGGATGGGTCCACTATATCGCACGCTTGGCATGTCGGTAGGCGTTGTCTACGCAGGGCAGGCTGCCGACGAGAAGAGCGAGGCCTATCGTGCAGATATTACCTACGGTACGAATAACGAGTTTGGCTTCGACTACTTACGCGACAATATGGCCTTCAGCCAGGAGGAAAAAGCACAGCGTTCCCTGGGTTTTGCAATCGTGGACGAGGTCGATTCAATCCTGATTGATGAGGCAAGAACGCCGCTCATCATCTCAGGCGGTGCTGAGAAGAGTTCCGATTTATACCACAGCATCAACAAGATGGTGCCAAAACTCACACGTCAGGAAAAGACACCGGAAGACATCCTCAACGATGAGGAACCTCCTGGTGATTTCTTCGTCGATGAGAAGCAACGAGACATCGAGATCACGGAGGAAGGCCACGAGAAGATTGAGAACATGATGATCAAGTCGGGACTGCTTGAAGATGGCGCCTCACTCTATTCGGCAACGAACTTGTCGATGCTGCATCACGTGCATTCCGCGATAAAGGCACATAGCCTTTTTCAGCGTGATGTGGATTACATCGTTCAGAACAATGAAATTCTGATTGTTGATGAACATACGGGGCGCACGCTTCCTGGCCGACGTTGGTCAGGTGGTCTTCATCAAGCGGTAGAAGCGAAAGAAAATGTAGCGATCACGAACGAGAGTCAGACGCTGGCATCCACCACATTTCAAAACTATTTCCGGTTGTACCAAAAACTCGGTGGTATGACGGGCACAGCTGATACAGAGGCCTTTGAATTCCGCCAAATCTATGGACTCGATGTGGTCGTAATTCCCACCAATCTGCCGATGGTTCGTGAAGACCACGATGATTTGATCTATCTAACGCGTGAGGACAAATATGCTGCGATTGTCGACACCATCGCTGAGAGTATCGAGTTAGGAGCGCCAGTGCTGATCGGAACTGCGTCGATTGAATCTTCGGAAGATCTATCCGGCGCACTCAAAAAGCGTGATATCAAGCACAGGGTATTGAACGCGAAACAGCATGAACGCGAAGCTGAGATTATTGCACAGGCAGGTCGGCCTGGAACCGTGACCATTGCAACCAATATGGCAGGGCGCGGAACGGACATCATTCTGGGAGGAAACTGGGAGGCGGAAGTGGCTGCGCTCAAGGAGCCATCAACTGCCGAGATTGAGCATGTACGAGAAGAGTGGGAAACACGTCACGAACAGGTTCTGGCGGCAGGCGGTCTTCATGTGATCGGTACTGAGCGTCATGAGAGTCGACGTATCGACAACCAGTTGCGAGGACGTGCTGGCCGGCAGGGAGATCCAGGGGTCTCAAGATTTTTCCTTTCCATGGAAGACGATCTGATGCGAATTTTCGTATCGGAAAATGTACAAAGTCTTATGGCTAAACTGGGTATGGAAGATGGTGAGGCCATTCAGCACCGTATGGTGACCAACGCGATTGAGCGAGCGCAGAGGAAAGTTGAGGCGCGAAACTTCGACATCCGTAAACAACTCCTAGAATACGATGACGTTGCGAACGACCAGCGTCAATTGGTCTATCGCCAGCGCAATGATCTGATGGAGGTCGACGATATCTCTGAGACGGTCGATGCCCTGTGGGATGACGTAGTGAATGAAGTGATCAGTGGTTTCTTGCCGCCACAGAGCCTGGAGGAACAGTGGGATATCCCGGGACTGGAACAGGCGTTGCAGACCGAGTTCAACGAGCGTCTACCGGTTCAGCAGTGGCTCGACGAAGATGATGAGCTGCATGAAGAGACACTTCGGGAAAAGGTGGTTGAAGCTGTACGGACCTCGTATACGGAAAAAGCCGAAAGCATTGGTCAGGGGGCTCGTACTTTCGAAAAACAGATTATGCTGCAAATTGTCGACTCGCTTTGGAAAGAACACCTCGCGGCGATGGACTATCTGCGGCAAGGGATAGCGCTCCGAGCGTATGCGCAGAAACAACCCAAGCAGGAGTACAAGCGAGAGTCCTTTGAGTTGTTTGAGGAATTGCTCAACAACATCAAACTGGAGTTCGTTCGTTTCCTGTCGCGAGTTGAGTTCAAGTCAAGCGAAGATGTCGAGGAAATGGAAAGTCGGCGGCGACTTGAGGAAGCAAGGAACAAACTCAATTTCCAGAAGGCATCAGTCACCCCACTCTCCGGGGGCGAAGCGGCGCCAGAAAGCGCACTAGCAGCTCCAAAGCCGCAGACACCGTTTACACGAGAGGCCAGAAAAGTAGGTAGAAACGAACCATGTCCCTGCGGGTCCGGCAAGAAGTTCAAACAATGTTGTGGAAAACTTGCTTCGTAAGTGACCAGTGAGCGGTGCAGAGGGCGAACAATGGCGGTTGGTGAGGTGTCGGAAGAGTTTAATATTGTGGGCGGCGTACAACTTGCGTCTACCCACTGCGGTATCAAAGCAACCGGCGATGATTTGGTCGTCATAGCATTCAGGGAGGGCACGACAACCGCTGGTGTATTTACACAGAATCACTTTGCGGCAGCGCCCGTGCAGCTGTGCCGACAACATCTTCAGGATGGTTCTCCAAGATACTTCCTCATCAACAGTGGTAACGCGAACTGCGCGGTCGGCGAAGTGGGTATGCTGGATGCGATGAATTGTTGTGCATCGGTGGGCTCATCAGGTGGCGTGCCACCACACCTGGTGCTGCCATTCTCCACAGGGGTGATCGGCGAGCGGTTACCTGCTAACAAAGTGATTGACTCGATACCACGGTTGTTGCAACGCTTGCGCGAAGATCGTTGGCTGGATGCGGCGCAAGGCATCATGACAACAGATACCCGGCCCAAAATTGCGACTAAGCGATCCCCGGATGGTGCCTATACGATAACGGGTATTGCGAAGGGCGCGGGGATGATTCAGCCCAATATGGCGACGATGCTGGCGTACGTCGCCACGGACGTTGTAGCTTCAACTGCGACCCTGGAGGCGATGTTGAATAAGTCGATTCGACGGTCATTCAACAGAATCACTGTGGATAGCGACACGTCAACCAACGACGCATGCATGTTGTCGGCAACCGGAGCCTCCGGCGTTGATATCGATGCTGATCCAGCCCGTTTGGAAGAATTTTATGGATTGTTATTGGAAGTCATGCAATCACTTGCACATGGCCTTGTTCGTGATGGCGAAGGTGCAACGAAGTTCGTTGCCGTACGCGTCGTCAATGGCCCGAATTCTGATTTCTGTCTTGAGATTGCTTATGCGGTAGCAAACTCCCCACTGATGAAAACTGCGTTGTATGCAAGCGATGCAAACTGGGGGCGCATCGTCATGGCGATCGGTAAAGCCCGCGTCCCGGTCGACGTCTCGCGGCTGGATGTCTATGTGGGCGACGTACAACTGATGATGCAGGGCCAGAAGCATCCTGACTACACTGAAGAAGATGGAAGTCGGGTGATGGCAGCTGAAGAAATTGACATTACCATCGATCTTGGTAGCGGTAAGTTTGAGGAGACGGTGTGGACGAGTGATTTCTCGCACGAGTACGTGACCATCAACGCTGAGTATAGGACCTGACGCCTCAGGACTGAGAACTATTCTTCCGGGTTCACTTGACCTGACATGACATCGCTGTGTTCCTCGTCGTCCGGAATATATCGATTGCCGCTAGCCCATTCGCCGAGATCCAGGATGCGGCAACGTTCTGAGCAGAAGGGTCGATACGCGTTCTCCGTGACCCAGGCGACGAGCTTCTTGCATGAAGGACACTCGATGACCTTAGAACCTGCGCCAAGTCTTCTTTGGTCAGAATCATCGTCAGTTGTCATTTTCTGCGGCCATCGTAAGATATTTTTCATGCAGCCCCTGGACGACTTCATCCAGGCGCTCAAATGAACCATCATTTATGATGACATCATCAGCATATTCCAATCTGGTCTCACGTGAGGGCTGTGCTGCCATTATCGCTCGAACCTGCTCTTCGTCGTTGGCGTCTCTCGCCATGACACGTGAGATCTGTAGTTCCGGGGGGGCATCTACCACCAGAGACCTCTGTACGAGTGGCGATTGCCCGGTACCGCTCGATAACATCAGGAGCGAGTAGGGCGATGTACTCCGGTTAAGAACCTCTCTCAGATTGTTCATGATTGCAGGCACAGTGACTGACTCCAGCCACTTCCGTTCATCCGGTTCTGCAAAGACAATTTTCCTTATGGCCGCGCGGTCCATTGTACCGTCGGCTTGAATAACTTCCGGGCCAAAGTGTTCAGCAATGGCCTCCAGTGCTGGCATACCAGGCTGGACAACTTCCCGGGACGCAACATCGGCGTCCGCGATGGTAATTCCTCGCGCCTGAAAACGATCGGTGACGGCAGTTTTTCCGGACCCGATACCACCGGTGATCCCGATTACAAAATGACTCATAATGACGACTTATGTGAAACGCTACTGACTCACGTATTGCAGATAGGCGTCCGCAATGGCACCACCCCACAGTAAAGCGATGATGCCCGCGATGGCGAGGTAGGGTCCAAATGGGATAGGTTTGCTGTGATCCCTCCCAAACATGATGAGCCCGCCACCGATCACCGCACCTGCAAAAGACGACAGCATAATGATTAGTGGTATGGCCTGCCACCCCATCCACGCACCGAGTGCTGCCAACAGTTTGAAATCACCATAGCCAAATCCTTCTTTGCCGGTGATTAATCGAAACGAGTGAAACACGGACCAAAGCGACAGGTAGCCCAAGATGGCTCCCAGTAGTGCGTTTTCGAGTGTCGTAAAAACACCATAGAAGTTCAGGACAAGGCCAAGCCACATAAGGGGTAATGTCAGCTCATCAAACAGTAACAGGTGGTCAAAGTCGATCATCGCTGCAGCAATGAGTACCCATACGAGGACAGAGGCCCATAATCCAGCGCTGTTTAATCCGATAAAATGGATCGTCAACACCGTCAATAACCCTGTGGCAACTTCAATGGTCGGATAGCGGGGTGAGATTCTGCTCTGACAGTTTGAACATCTTCCTCGCAGCCACAGATAGCTGAGTAACGGAATGTTTTCCCAGGCTCTGATCTGATGACCACAATGTGGACACCTAGAGGCGGGAAGAACAAGGTTAAAGGCTTTTATTGGCTGGTCAGGTTCCGGGAGTTCAAGGACAGATCGGGCGTCCGCATGCCATGCAAGCTTCTTCATGACTGGAAGTCGATAGATGACAACGTTCAGGAAACTGCCAATCAGCATCCCGAAGACCAGTATCAGAACGGCAGACCAGATCGGATAGATCTGGGAGAACAGCGTTAGCGTTTCCAATGATCGTCAACCCGCAGGTGGGTTTTAGTAACTGCCTCCGACAGCCCGACCCATGGAGAAGATTGACAGGCACATGGTGATGTTCAAATCATCGATCACGACGACCATGAAGGACCTGATAATCTGTTCCATGAGACTTTCTACCTGATTGTCGACCATCTCCTTTCGACAGGTGGCCGCCTTATCTAGAATTGAATCTAGCCCGCCAGATTCCTCGCCGATCGTTACGAACTGGATCACCATGGTGGGGAAGTCTTTGACTATTTCAAAGTGTACAGTTGGGTCTGATCAGTGTCGATAGTTCTTTTCATCGCATCTTGTCCGAGAGAGAGAAGGGTCCCTAGCAGACTATTTACAAGACTTCGGCGTGATCCCGCCATAAGCTACGGATCCATAATACCAGGGATGGGTTTCTCTGTTGACCAACTTCCCTTGCGTCTTGAGACGTGTAGCTGCCGTCGGTCTCTTCAGCCAGTGAGCATGACCCGGTAGCACCACTTATGACGCTAACAGGGGCAGTTGGTCTGGACGAGGTGACGAAAATAGTCACCCTCAGACGGAAAGTGTATATTACAAGTCGATCACAGCTGACCAGTGAGGTCAAAAATCACTTACAAGCTGTCGTGAACAGCTTGATTTGAAGTTGGCTCAGAGGTTGCGCTGAATTCCGTGTACGTTGTGGATACCCAGGTGCTTACAACTTTTAAAACAGAAGGATCTATTAGGAACTACTTCGAATGATGACCAAACTTCAACGAGGTTTCACCTTGATCGAATTGATGATTGTAATAGCAATCATCTGCATCCTCGCTGCAATTGCACTACCCGCGTACCAGGATTACATCGCGACAGCCAACATGACGAAAGTGACCGCGAACTATGAGGAAGCGATTCTTCTGGCTCGTGCCACTTACGTGAAAGGTAACACGCAGACGGCTCTTGGCCTGTCCTCAACGGTACCTGCCAACGCTTCAGCCTGGATTGCTATTTTCAATCCTGCAGGGAGCAATGCACCGTCTGCCGACGGTTCTGGTAACCAGGTTAACGCATATCTCGCAGCTCCTGACGACACGTCTGGTGCGATCGGTGTCGTTTCAACCTCAGCGGCTAGCGTCACTATCTCCAAGCCGGGTTACGGGCGGCTGACAGCGGAGTCCATCACTATTATTGCAGCCGCTGAGCAGTAAGCCTCTAGCTGCGAAGCGCTGGAACCAGCCGGAGTCCCTAGGTGCCTTAGACCGCCCATAAATTACTGTACTGTTTCGGACGGTTAAATTGTGTCAATAACTCAAGGAACGACTACAGTTTCTCGCATTTTACAGTTTAGGTATCCATGTCTGGTTGGCCTATAAGTCAAGATTTGTGGTACTTGTGCACTCATACAATTAATATCTAGCGCAACAGTCATCGGGAGACCTTATGAAGTTTGGCGCACAGGTCGGCGTATACCGAACCACGTGGGACAAGATCAGTACGGTCGTAAAACACCTTGAACAAGGCAGTTGGAACAGCGTGTGGTTTGCTGACCACTATTTGCCACCACCGCCGAGGAGAGAAGAGGAACACCTGAACGCACATGAGGGGTTTACCATCGCAGCGGCGGTTGCAGGCATCACCAGTCGTCTTCATATCGGCCATATGGTGCTTGGTAACACATATCGTAACCCGGCGCTCGCCGCGAAGATGGCAGCGACGGTGGATCAGATTTCACATGGCCGTTTTACTTTTTCTATAGGTGCGGCTTGGTTCAAGCGCGAACACGAAGCATACGGGTGGGATTTTCCCTCCATGAAGGAACGACAGGATCGCCTCGAGGAAGCCTGTGAGTTGGTGAGAATGTTGTTCCGTGCGAGTGAACCTGTGAGCTACAGCGGTAATTACTATACGCTTGACGAAGCTCCATTGGCACCTGGAAGTTACGATAAACCAATCCCGATTATGGTGGGAGGGACTGGTGAGAAACGTACGCTGAAAACTCTTGCGATGTATGGCGATATTTTCAACCTGGACGGCTGGGCCGGCGGTCCTATGACGAAGGAGTATCTAAACTACAAATGGGGCATTTTGGAACAACATTGCGAAACGATGGGACGAGATCCGTCAGAAATCCGAAAGACCATCCTTATCCCGACTCTCCTGTCTGACGATAAGGCTGCCTGTGAAGCAATGATCTCTGGGCGGAGACTTGGAGCTGGGTCAGCGATAGGGCAAAAGAACTATGTGATCGATCGTGTGGGTGAAATCATCGAAGCTGGTGTTGACGAGATTATGTTCGCTGGAATCCTGACTGAAACGCCGGATGAGTTTGTGAGATACGAGGAAGAAATTATCCGCGCGTTTGATTGAGACCATCTTATGGAGTCGGAAATAACTGCCGCTGAACCTAATAACGACGGTCGCATAGCTGCTCGTGCGCTAGGGTTCGTTGGTTCCGGGTAACGGTTCCATCATGAAAGTACGTACTGATAGGTTCAGGGCTTTGTTGGATAGCACCATGCCCCGTCGGTTTTCGCCCATCGGGAATGGTTCGGTACAGTTATTTGCGCCAATCATCTCTCGAGAAGCATCCAAGTCACTGACAATGAAAAAGAACATAGCCATTTCGTCTTTGGTGGTCTGACCCATGCCGTCAGCCATTTCAAAGACCTCCATGTTCTGCATCCTCCAGAGTGCAACATGTTGCGGGTTTCCATCTGGATTTCGATACGGGAATGCTTGATAGGGAGGTGGCAAAATGCGGTGCACCATCTGTGTCAATGTAAACCAAGTTTCAACGGGGCAGATTTCCAGTTTCTGTATGCCGGTGCATAAATTGCTGTGATCTGGAGTTTTAAGCATATCACCGGCTGTACCCGGTGCCATCACATGATAGGTCAGACCGCGAATATTGATAGTGGGTTCGTCTTGTGCGACCAGTGTATCCGCTTCAAACGTTACGTCTTGAACACCGCGCTCGGCATCATCACCGACCAGACGGAAATCGACGCCACCGATAACGCAACTGCCATCATCATCGACGGAAAAGCCAACATTTCGCCAGGCGTCAGGAGAGTCACCTACCGTAACTGAGACTGTTCTCGGTGTATCCCATCGGTGCTGGATTTCCATATTACGTTCCCGCCATGACCCAGACCGGACTTTAACGGAATGTCTGGATCTTTGACCACTTGAGTGCTGAGATCCATTAGAACACTTTCTTAAAGCAAGAACCCTTAAACGGTGCCCCTGTCGCCGCCGGGTAGGAGCATGGTTCGGTTCACGGATACCATGACCTAACAGGGGTCCTGTTTTGATGGGTAATTCGCGTATTCGGCCGTGTTGACAGGTCGCCCAATCAGGAAGATGCAGGTGATACCGGCACCGATCGTTTTAGTTATAGATTAGCTGAAAAGCCACAGTGCCGGTAGAAAATAAACATTTGATCCAGCGTGTTCTACAAAACCAAAAACAGGCGTTCTCATTCTTCATTATCGCCTGAGTTAGTCAGCCCTTTGGCGTGGTATTTCTTTCGGCTTAGAACCATTTAGAAGCTGAATACCCTGCTTCTCAAGACACCGATGATGTCAAGGATCCTTTGAAATCTGCGCTCTAGCGCCCTTTAGTCTCTGCAGCACTTTTACTCGCTGAGTAGCAGCTGATGGTCCTGCGTTTTACAAGGTGAGGCGATTGGCCGGTGAGTCACCTGGGTATTAAATGTTAGTGCATTTGATTGTCATCCTTGTCCGGATACTGTCATTCGCGCTCTGGTTCTAAGATACAAAACAGGCTTTAGGCCGTATCGATAAGTCCTTATGGGAACAGTCCCTACAGGAACAGCATCAAGGGTTCTGGACTATGAACCACGGCATCCAGCAAGGTAGTGGGCGACAACATCAGCAGAATAAATGAGGCGAGCGTGGTCAGGATGAACGGATGAGTGACCCTATCATGCTGTTCGGCCGTATGCTGCTTCTCACTTTACGAAGTGGACCACCATAACCTAGACTCATTTCTTTTTTCAGGATTACCAAACAAGGTGGCAAATATATCGTGGGATCCGGAAAGTGAATGATAAGCGACAACTTCTGGACGAGCTGACCATCGATGCTGATCAACGTGGATCTGGAAGCGGGGTTGCGAGATTTCTCCTGACCGGATTTGGAGCGCTCCTACTAGTTATTGCAGCATGGTACATTCTAGTACCAGATACTACAGCGTTATCGGTTGATGTCGCTGTTAGTGAACGCGCCTCAGGATCGTTTACTGCCTCAATCGCAGCGGTGCTAGATGCAAGTGGCTACGTCACTGCGCGTCGACAGGCAACAGTGTCTTCAAAGATTACGGGTAAAGTGGTTGAAGTACTCATTGAGGAAGGTATGGCGGTCTCCGAGGGTCAGCTGCTGGCGCGATTGGATGACACCAACCAACGGGCAGCTTTTGAGTTGTCTCGCGCACAGATTCGCGCGGCAGAATCAAGACTAGAAGAGGTTCGCGTCCAGATTGAGGAATCAGAATTGGAACTGGAGCGGGTCACGGAATTGCGCGCGAAAAATCTGGCATCTTCTGCAGATCTGGACACGACACGGTTGACGCTCTCGGGGCGAAAGGCACGTTTAAGAGCGCTGGAACGTGAAGTTGATGTATCTCGGAGTAGCCTCGATATTCAGCGCTTGGCGCTAGATGACACCCAAATCAAAGCACCGTTTGATGGTGTGGTGGTCACCAAGGCTGCGCAACCGGGAGAGATGATCTCTCCTGTATCGGGTGGCGGGGGTTTTACACGGACCGGTATATGTACACTCGTTGATATGGCTTCTCTTGAGGTTGAAGTTGACGTCAATGAGTCATACATCAATCGGGTTGTTCCGGGTCAACCGGTGATGGCGACACTGAACTCCTACCCCGATTGGCAGATACCTGCAGAGGTCATCGCTATCATCCCAACAGCTGATCGTAATAAAGCAACGGTGCGGGTCCGTGTTGGATTCCAAGAGCGAGACGACAGGATTTTGCCGGACATGGGAGTTCGTGTTTCGTTTTTGGAAAGAGAATCGCTGTCTAAACCTGAAGAAACGAAATTAACCGGGGTTTTGGTGCCTGGAAGCGCGATTGATACATCGACTGGGATCAACCGAGTATTTGTGGTCAAGGACGATCGTATCCAGATCCGTACGGTCACTTTGGGGCCCAGACACAGCGGCAAGCGTAATGTAACTGATGGTCTGCGTGCGGGAGAGAGAGTCGTGACCGGACTTTCCTCGGAGCTGGTTGATCAGATGCGCGATGATCGCCTGGTCTCAGTGCAGAGTGGATGACTGATTAAAGAACACGGGAAGGGAACCATGGCCGAGAATCTGATTGAGATCGATCGCGTCTCAAAGACCTATACCCGGGGCAACAATGACGTGCCGGTGCTCAGTGATCTCAGCTTGTCGATCGAGCAAGGGGATTTCCTCGCATTGATGGGGCCTTCTGGATCCGGCAAGACAACATTGCTTAACCTAATAGGTGGGCTGGACAAACCCAGTGGTGGCAGTATTGCCATCGGCGGTCAGCGCATTGAAGCATTGTCGCAGAGCGCACTTGCGAAGTGGCGATCGCGTAACGTGGGGTTCGTTTTCCAATTCTACAACCTGCTGCCTGTGCTGACAGCTCAGAAAAATGTTGAACTGCCGTTACTACTTACCTCTCTCTCGGGCTCTGATCGTAAGAAAAGAGCACTAGCTGCGTTGAAGATTGTGGGGCTGGAGGAGCGATCGGGTCACCGACCCAACGAATTGTCAGGGGGGCAGGAGCAGCGTGTCGCGATTGCGAGAGCGATCGTATCGGATCCGGAATTGCTCGTCTGCGATGAGCCCACTGGTGATCTGGACCGAGCCACCGCAGATGAGATTCTTGATTTGTTGCAACTGCTCAATGAAGAGCATGGGAAAACGATTGTTATGGTAACTCACGATCCAAAAGCGGCTGATCATGCGAAACACTGCTTGCATCTGGACAAGGGCCAGTTGGTTACCGGAGACGCGGCATGAGATATTTTGGATTGATCTGGACATCACTATTTAGAAAACCGGTACGTAGTGCCCTCACCTTCGGAAGTATTTTTATTGCTTTTCTGCTCTTTGGCGTTCTGCAATCGGTCAGTGTCGCGTTGACAGAAGGTCCAGACTTGGCGGGCGTAGACCGCCTGGTGGTTGCGCCAAAGTACTCGATCATCGACGACATTCCGCTCGCATATCAGGAACGTATTCGCGCCATTCAAGGCGTGGGAACTATTGCTCATCAGTCCTGGTTTGGCGGCACCTACAAAGACAGCACCAATTTTTTCCCTCGATGGCCTGTACCTCCCAGAGAATTTATGCAGGTCTATTCTGAGTATGCGATGCCTGAAGAGCAAAAACGTGCCTTCGCAAACACCAGAACTGGGGCGATTGTTGGTAAAACTATTGCAGAAAAATACGATATGAATTTGGGGGATAAAATCGTCCTGATCCCTGATATTTGGCAGAACAAGGACAACGGACCCTGGGAGTTCGATCTAGTCGGTATCTATGACAGCGAAGATGAAGCTTTTCAGAATCAGATGTTCATGAACTATGAATACTTCGATGAGTACCGGTCATTTGGCAGTGGTGGGGTTGGCACATTCGTTCTGAAGCTGACTGAGCCCGCGCGGTCTGCGGAAATCGCTGCCGAAATTGATGCGATGTTCGCGAACTCTAACGATGAGACCAAGACATCGACCGAAAAGGCATACAATCAGATGTTCGCTAAGCAAATGGGTGACATCGGTTTCATTATGACTTCGATTCTGTCGGCGGTGTTTTTCACGATTCTTTTGCTAACGGGCAATACGATGTCGCAGGCAATTCGTGAACGAATTCCTGAACTAGCGATTCTCAAGACTCTCGGCTTCACTAACGTTGGTGTGCTCATCATTGTGCTGACTGAAGCCATTTTCATTGCGTTAATTGCGGCAATACCCGCGATTGCACTGGCGGGCATTGTGGTGCAGGCACCTGCCATCGGATCAGCAATGCCGTTCCTGGCAGATTCAGAACTCACCAATGCGGTTATCATTCAGGGAATTGGTCTTGCGGTCCTACTGGGACTGGTTGCCGGTGGACCACCGGCAATTCGCGCGATGCGTCTAAGTATCACGGACGCTTTGGGAGAACACGCATGAATGGTCTCTATCAAACCTTCGCGATCACGCTGATGAACCTGCGCAGTCTACCAGCACGAATCGGTCCATCACTCGTGATTGTGGTCGGTATTGCAGGTGTCGTGGCGGTATTAGTCTCTCTGCTTTCGATGGCGAAGGGCTTTTCTGCGACACTGAATGGTGTTTCTGACGAAGGACGTGTTGTTGTCTTGCGCGGTGGGTCAACCGATGAGATGTCCAGCGGGATCGGCACACAGCAGGCGCGGTTGATCGTCACCAAGCCGGGCGTGGCACGAGAGGATAACGACGCACTTGCGGCAGGTGAGACCTACGTGATAGCGGATATCCCAAAGCGCGGAAACGATTCACCAGCGAATTTGCCATTGCGCGGTGTCGAACCGACGTCTTTTGCGATTCGTGATGAGGTGCGCATTGTTCAGGGACGCAATATCAAATTCGGGCGATACGAACTCATTGCAGGGGTTAAGGCGGCCAATCAGTTTCAGGGGCTCGACGTAGGTAATCGTTTGCCGCTCCGAGGTGTAGACTGGGAAGTTGTCGGTCTGTTTGAGACGGGTGGCACGATTCACGAGTCCGAAACCTGGGTGGATAATGCGTTACTGGTGTCTAACCTGAACCGAGGTGGCGGATATACCTCGATGATCGTAAAGCTCGAATCCCCTCTTGACTATGATCAATTTAAGCAGGCGTTAGATGATGATCCTCAGTTGGAGACCAATCCAATCCGAGAGAGTGATTATTACAGCGGTCAATCCGAGGGCATGACCGGCCTGATTGAGAATTTTGGTTATAGTGTCGGCTTCGTAATGGCGATTGGTGCGGTGTTTGCTGCACTCAATACGATGTACTCCGCAGTATCGACACGCAGCGTTGAAATCGCCACGTTGCGGGCGTTGGGATTCGGATCAACGCCCGTCGTTATTTCGGTCATGGTAGAGGCACTGGTGCTGGCCTCGCTCGGAGGTGCGATTGGTGCAGGGCTGGCCTTTGTATTCTTTAATGGCTATACCGCGTCCACAATGGGAGGCACGTTTTCGCAGGTGTCGTTTGATTTTGCTGTGACAGAGGACCTGATCGTGCGCGGTATCCTATGGTCGCTATTTATCGGGCTGATTGGTGGCCTCGTTCCTTCGATTGCGGCGGCGAGACAGCCGGTGACAGTCGCCTTGCGTGGAATGTAGCGCAATCCGGATTGGTCAATGAAACGATCATAAAACCTGATCGGAAGTCTCTTCGCGATGGACATTTCCGCAGTCTTAGCCTAGGAGTGTGTATCTCACTGAACTATCTTGCGAGAACTGGCAAATCCATGGTGCCCCGGACAGCCCACTTGCAAAGTGACCGTATCGTGTCCCGAGGTTTCCTGAAAGGCCCGATTTAGGCTGGTTAATTGTAATCGTGGCGCTGGAGGACTTGGCTGAATTATAAAATTGGTGCCGGAAAGTGGACTCGAACCACCGACCAATTGCTTACGAAGCAACTGCTCTACCAACTGAGCTATTCCGGCACATCCCCAATCGTAGGCTGAAT
>Ga0208624_1000042_pt1 | contig 72312 bp, 64 predicted proteins | sample Knorr_S23_td_DCM_FD_185607 | JGI IMG/M metagenome (GOLD analysis project Ga0208624, IMG submission 185607) | Marine microbial communities from Southern Atlantic Ocean transect - Knorr_S23_td_DCM_ad_71m_LV_A (SPAdes) (version 2) | ecosystem: Environmental > Aquatic > Marine > Oceanic | place... | reverse complement strand
CTTACGCGTATCCGGTAGAGACCATCTTGAGGCACGACAAAATGCTTGGGCCACATGACGTGTTTGCGGTCGCGGCTTGAGGATGTGATAACGAATTCGCCCCTTTCTTCTACATTGTTACCATGTCCAATCGCATCCAGTCGGTAGATGCGATTTTCGCGAATGTCTGGACCGCTGGCAATCGCGTGCTTGGCGATCTTCTGGGCGTTGTCCTGAAGCTTGAGAACCATTTCCGGATTCGCTTCCAAAGTAATCGCCATATTTTCGAATCCATCGAGTTCTGGGTCGGCGGGAAGGCTTTCGGAGAGCTTCAAATTGATTCCCAGCAAGTCTTCCACCGTATTATCCAGAGCGCTGTGGCTCAACCTCCGGATGGCGATGCGGCTTTCACCGCGAACCGTCTCGGCCGCCTGTCGCAATTCGGAGTCTATCGCCTTGGTAATGCGGGTGATCTCCGCGACAGGCGGGCGTGGCTCGCCTTCTGGCGGCATGTCGCCTAGGACGAGCATATCGGATACATCCTGCCAGACAATGGCATATTCGCCATTGGTGAAGTCACGGCTAAGCGTATCCAAGCGAATGTCGCCCTTTTGTTTTTCCTCTCCATGGCATTTGAGGCAATGCTCCTGGAGAAAGGGCGTTACCAGCGTGTCGAAGCCGTCTGATGCGGCAATCGGCGCGACCAAGACGGACAGGAAGATCAAGGGTAGGGAGGACCGGCTCGGTCCTCCGGCTTTTAAGAAGAAACGGAGGACCGAGCCGGTCCTCCCTACCATCGAGTTCATGAGCGTGGGTAGCTTGTTAAGGTGCTCCACCTCTTTCCCTTTCTTATACAAAGATTCTAAGAGAGTTCCAAATTCACATTGCCGGTGCTGGCAGCGAAGGCATTGGTTTCGACTCCCAGCTTCTGTAGCATGGTAACGAATACATTGGACAGGGGAACTTCACCTTCATCGAAGATGACGTCCTGGCCGCCGTGCTTGAAGTCTCCACCGGCGACGAGTACGGGAAGATTCCGATTGGAGTGGGAGCTGCCATTGCCCAGTCCGCTTCCGAACAAGACTTGCGTCCGGTCAAAGAGGTTGGCGTCGTCGTCTTGAATTTCCTTCAAGCGACTAAGGAACTTGGAAAGGGACGCTGTATGCATCTGTTCGATCTTAACGAGTTCCTCGACCACTTCAGGGTCTTTGCCGTGGTGCGATTGGCCATGATATTCTGAGAGTTGTTCGCCTCCAAGAATGATGGGCAATCCGCCCGCAGGTAGTTCGATGGAAACAACGCGAGTGGAATCGTGCTGCAGCGCTAGAGCGGTGAGCTCGAACATCAGATCGAGGTTCCCATGGAAAGTGGTCGGCCGCTCCATTAGCGGCGGGGCCCCAGGTTTGGGCGTGTTCACCCATTGTTGCTGGCGTTCGATGCGCTTTTCGACGTCACGGATAGAAGAGAAATAGCTATCGACCTTTTCCCGGTCCTCGTAGCCGATTTCCTTTTGCAGCGACTTGGCGTCTTCGGCGACCATATCGAGAACGCTGCGTTTGAGCTGCATGGCCCGATTGGCGGCTTTGGGATTCAGATCGTTGACGAAGAGCTTCTTGAAAACGACCATGGGGTCGGGTTCGGGAAGCAGCGGAACGCCGTTTTCGTCCCAGGATAGTGTTTGGGTTGGCTTGCCCTCGGAGGCTCCGAGTTGCAGCGAATGATAGCGGCTATCGCGACTGAGATACTTGGCGGCCAGCTGATCGAGAGTGATGTCGTTGCGAACCATGATCGATTCGCCAATGTATTCGGGCTTGTAAACGCCCGAGAGAAAAGAGGGGGTTCCCTTGTGGCCACCGTTGATGCCGTGATCGACTCCGGATACGACGGTGAAGTCATTGCGGTGCGGCATGAGCGGCTCCAGTAGCAGAGGAATCCGGTTGCTGCCCTTTTCGGGATGCCACTCGCCTGGGTACATGCCCAGGAAGGTGCCTACGGTGACGAGACGCTTGCGGGCTTGGGAAATGGGGTTGGATGCCGCGACGGACAGCGGCAGGGAGCTCAGGACGGGCAGAGCCATCAATCCTCCCGCTCCCCGTAGAAATTGTCTCCGGTTGATTTCGACGACGTTGCTCATTGTAGGGGGGATTACAGCAAAATAACGGGAATTGGTCAAATCCGGAAATTTTTGGGAATCGGGTTTTTGTGGGCTCTAGCTGTCGCCTTGCAAGAGTGCAGCAACCCAGCCACGTCAGCTTCAGGAAAAGGTTGAGGGCTGTGTGGCCAATAAGACCGGTAGGAGCGGGTTTATCCCGCGATCTGATTGTGATAATCGCGGCGTGAAGCCGCTCCCACACTAATTAGCATCCCGCCGTGCCGGGATAATCTCTAGTCGTTGCTACTCTTCCGCTTCTTCCAAGTAGCGGTTCGACGAGGAAATCGTGTAGTTACGCATGGGGGCGTTGAAGGTGCGTTCGCCGATGACCGCCAGAGCTTCGCCCAAAAGGCGTTTGGCTCCGCGATTTTCCGGGCGCAGTCGAGTAACGTGCTGGGCGAGTTGGGCCGCCCCGAGGTAATCTTCCGCCTCCATGGCCTCGCGGGCCTTGGACATGAGCTTATCAACGCCTCCTACAAGGTCCGCCATGCGTTGGGATTGCTTAACGGGGGATTCGCGATGCAGATTTAGGGGATCTCCATCGAACCAGCCCAGGTCTTGGGCATAGATGTCCCGAATCGTTCCCTCCACGCTGCCGTAATAGTCGCCAAGGTAATCGAGTTTGGCGAACTTTTCGGGCAGAGCAGCGTATTCCACTAACTCATCAGGGGTCATAAATTGCTTGGCTCCTTCGATGGTGCGGTCGTAGACCCACTTCATGGCATCGCGGTAGTTGGTGAGCACTTTCGTGGCGTTGTTCAGCATGGGGCTCGTGTGGCCGCCAACCAGATGCGCGGGACCTTCCTGGGCCATGGAGTCGATGCTGCTAATCCAATCGCGTATGGAGCGGCGAGCCGTGCCTCGCAGCGGGTAGACATTGGGCCAAGACTGGTAGAAATTATCGCCCGCGAAGACGACTTTCTGGTCCGGCAGCCAGACGTAGAGTTGGTCGGCGGTTTCTCCCGGAGCGCTGACCAGGTCTATGGTAACGCCTGACACTTCGATGCGCTTTCGATCTTCGGAAAAGGTGTGGGTGGGTTGAACTCCGGCTGGACGGCCTGGTCCTGGAGCAGCGCGCTGGGCTTGAGCTTGTCCGCCTCCTTGGCGACGCATCCCGTCTTGCATCATATTTCCTTGAGGGCGTCGATTCGGAGGAATGGCGACGCCAACGCCGATTTTTTGCTCGGGCTTGAGATCAAAACCTTGCGTGTTGGAGGCCCGAACGCCTCCGAGCAGGCCGGTTTCCTGATTTCGAGCCGCTTCCGAACCGTAATTCCCACGAGCCCAAACCTCGATGCCTTTGCCCTCTTCATAAAATGCCGGGGCTCCATTGACGTGATCGCCATGTGAATGCGTGTAGATGATGGCTTTGATCGGCTTGTCTGTGATCTCCTCGAATGCCTTGCGCACGCGGCTGGCCATAACCGGCAACTGACCCGGATCGACGATAATCACACCGTCCTCGCCGATAATCATCGAGTTTGCCGTAACTTGGTATCCGATGGCCGTATACACGTTGTCAGCGACCTTGATGATACTTGGCTCGAACATCTTGTTACGTTCAAGAAGCCGCTTGGTAGCAGGGCTTTGCTGAGCGAAGGCGGGTCCGGCTGCCAACGCGATCGCAAGAGTTAACGGGTATAGCAAAGCAGTGGATCGGACAGGTCTCATTATCAATGTTATTGGGTGAAAGGTTCTGAGTAGTGTCAGCTCGGATTCAACTAACGCTCCGATTGCAGAAAGCGTTACAGGAACCTTTGGGAAGCCGGCGCGGTAGAGCGTGGAATCGTCGCCGAAACCGCAGTCGCGCCTAAGCATCAACTTTAGCCGCTCCTACACTATTTGCGTTTTGCCAGTCCTCCCTATTTTTAATTCGGTGGAGGGATGCGATGCAATCTGAGCGATAGACTGTCTCAAGCGATGATGTCTTTCCAGACACGGCCGTGGACATCGGAGAGGCGAAGGTTGCGGCCGCCGTATTGGAAGGTGAGCTTTTCGTGGTCGATACCCATGAGGTGGAGCACCGTGGCCCAGAGCTCGTAGACGTTGGAGATTTCTTCGACGGCGTGGTAGCCGAACTCGTCTGTTGCCCCGTAGACGTGACCCCGCTTGGCTCCGCCGCCGGCCATCCAAAGGCTGAAGCCTTGAGGATTGTGATCGCGACCGATGTCTTTGGAAAAGCTCGATTGGGAGAATGGGTTGCGGCCGAATTCGCCGGTAAAAACGACGAGGGTTTCGTCCAACAGTCCGCGTTGGTCCAGATCTTCTAATAGGGCGGCGATGGGTTGATCCACTTGTTTGGCCATAGTGCCGTGGCCTTTTTGGATGTCGCCGTGCTGGTCCCAGGGATTGCCTCCGCCGCCTCCGCCGATTCCATGACTGCAGCAGGAGAGCTCGACGAAACGCACGCCGCGTTCCACCAGGCGCCGAGCCATCAGACACTGGCGAGCGTACTCATCCATTTGGGCGATGGGATCGTTAACGCCGTACATTTCCAATGTCTTTTCCGATTCGCCAGAGATGTTTGTGAGTTCGGGTACAGCTTCCTGCATGAGGTAGGCGGTTTCCGCGTTCTCCACCGACGAAGCGATGGCGTCCTTGGCAGCTACGCGATCAGCGAAACCGAGATCGAGTGAATTGATGAGGTCGAGGGCCTGGCGCTGCTCCTGTTTCATCATCCCCGGCTCGATATGAGGTACGGCCCGGTCTCCGGAAATATTGAAAATGGAGCCCTGGGTGGTTGCGGGTAGGAAGGCGTTTCCGAACAGGCTGACCCCGCCGTGGGGCGTTTTCGACCCTGCTGATTGAAGGACAACGAAACCGGGAAGGTTGGGATTCTCGGTGCCTAGTCCATAATTGACCCAGGCCCCTGCGCTGGGGTAGCCCAGAAATGGAAAGCCGGTGTGCATAAAGAAGTTTCCTTGAGCGTGTTCGCTGAACTTGGCGGTCATGCTCCGGACGACGGTTAGCTTGTCGACTTGCTGGGCGATGTGGGGGAATAGATTGGTCAATTCGATCCCGGATTTCCCGTAGGGTTTGGAGTCCCAAAAGGATCCCAGGATGTTGCCGACATCGTCGAATTGGGTGCGTTCGACATGCATGGGCATGGGCTTGCCATGCAGCTCTCGCAGCATGGGCTTGGGATCAAAAGAATCCACGTGGGACACGCCGCCCGACATGTAAAGGAAGATCACCGACTTGGCTCGGGCCGGGTGGTGAGGCTGTGGGAGGTAGCCGCTCTTGGCGGAGGCGGAATTTATGAGGCTGGAAAGAGCGAGACCTCCGATGCCTTTGGAGGTGAGACGGAGGAATTCTCGGCGATTTAGTGGCTCAATAGACATAGATAAACTCCTTGGAATTAAGCAGGGCGAAGGCGATGCGCTCGACGGCTGTATCGGTGTCTTCGATACTTTTGTAATAGGATGTTAGTTTTGCGAATTCCGATTCGCTGGGGCGTCGGGCGTAGGCCTCCCAGTACAGGGACTCGATCAGGGATTGGGCGGAAGCGTTCGGCCGTTCCTCGAGCGTTCGGCGGGCCCAATCTTTGGCGGCGTTTTTCGTGAAATCGCTATTCAGCATCGTTAGCGCTTGAGCGGGAACATTGGTGCTGTCGCGAACGCCGTTGGTCGTGGTCGGGATGGGGAGATTGAAGGCGGCGAGAAACGGGTCGAGCTGATTGCGCTTAGTCTTCGCGTAGACCGCCCGCTGAAAATCCTCTCCGGCCATGCTGCTGACGGAATCCATGATGGACTCCGCCTCTAAGCGGCGAGGCTGGAAATAGGAAAGGTATTCATTATTTGGATCAAGTTCTTCGGACGCCTCGGTGGCTCCGCTGCCTGATCGGAAGGCTCGGCTGAGGACCATTTGCCTGAGAGCTGTTTTGATCGACCAGTCCTGCTTTTCGAAATCGAGGGCGAGATAGTCGAGCAGTTCCGGATGGGTGGGCTCCTTGCCCAAGCGTCCGAAATTGTCGGTTGTGGAAACGATCCCCTTGCCGAAGACGTAGTGCCAGAGCCGATTGACGATTACTCGAGACTTGAGCGTGTTCTCGGAACTGATGATATCCTCAGCCAATTCGAGGCGACCCGAATGGCGGGGGCTGTAGGGCCGACTGTCGAAGACTTCCAGGAATTGCCGGCGAACTGGCTCGGCCGCTTTTTTGTATTCTCCGCGTACGAGGAGCGGCTGGTCGATAACATCGCCTTCGAGAAGCGCTGGAGCGCGGGTCGGGAAGGGAATCGCGCTCTCGAGCGCTCGGTATCCCGCAATCAGCGGGGCGAGGGTTGCGGGGAGAGAATCGATCCGGTTAGGAAGAAGGTTGTAGCGGACGAATGCGCTCAGGTATTGGGCTTGGGCATCGGTTGAGCGGCCTCGTTTCCAGGCGACAATCGATTCTTTGAGACCTTGTCGATAAGCTTCGAGAAGGGAGGCTTTCCCGGCAATTCGCGGTTCGTTGTCCAATACCGTGAAGAGGGGTGTCCCGAGTTCCTTTATTTCCGCGTCGCCGCCAACGACCTCTGTGACCCCGAACCAGGATCGTCCTTCGAGATGCTTGACCGGTTTGTCGGCCGCTGTGGAGATCTGATAGTGAACGCGGTCGTCGTTCCAGAATTTGTATTTCTGGAGCGGGAACCACTGCATGAATCCGTTATTGGCCAGAGTATAAGGGTGGAGGCCCTGTTCCAGAGGATAGTTTCGGGCCGACATACGGATTGCTCCGTTTTTCCCGATGGCTCTCATGTAGCTCCAGTCGCCCTCGGCCGTATGGTAGGGCGAGGCGAGGGTGCCATTGTGCTTGTCGGAGAGCAGGTGGCTGTAGACTCCCGCAGGATAGATGCCGGCAATCGCTCGAACGCCTTCGGTGGCGACGGCGAAAACGCCTGCTGGGCTGACTTTAGGGCCTGGGCCGTTCCCCTCCACATACCAGGAATCCAGCGTTTTCTGATCCCGCAAGTCCGCGTAATAGGTCGCATCATGCTTCGCGGCTTCGACCTCGAGTAGCTCCTGCTCGTAATTCGCGAGTTGCTGTTTCCAAGCCTCGGTGAGCTCCTGGTCGGATTTTTCGGCCCAGAAGGCCAGGGGAGCCAGCGGGTGGTATTCTCCCACTTGCTGCAGCTCTTGCTTTAGATAGAGCCTTTCGAGGGCTGTAGGGTCCTCGGGTAGCGTCTTCTTCCGCCGATTCGCTCTCTTCTTCAGATCAGCGATCAAAGCCGCTTCCTCTTCGGTGACTTGGAAATCGAAGGCAGCCAGGTTTTCCATGGCCTTATCCAGATTAGCCATCCAATAATCCGCTATAGAACTGCGAATCCGTCGTTTGATCTTTTCGAGATCCCTTTTATTCAGATTCTGCTTTTCTAGGGTATCGATATTCCGGGTACCCGGGCGATTGCTGATCATAACGCCGTATAGGCGATAGAAGTCGGCTTGGCTAATGGGATCGAACTTGTGGTTGTGGCAGCGAGCGCAGGATACGGTTACCCCGAGTATGGCTTTGGAGATCACGTCGATTTGGTTCTCGGTATTGACGATTTGCTCTTGATAGGCGTCGGTCACACCGAATCCGTGCGGAATCATGCGGAAATGAGCAGGGCCGATGGCGGACTCGTTGATGCCAAGCTGCTGGTTGAGGCGCGGTTTCCTGATAAGATCTCCGGCAATGTGCTCGCGTATCAGCTGGTCGTAAGGAACGTCATCATTCAGGGCTCGGATGATATAGTCGCGATAAGCGCTGGCGTAGGGAAGATCGGGGTCGCCCTCGCTCCCGTGGGAATCGGCATATCGGTACCAGTCCATCCAGTGGCGTCCCCAACGCTCGCCGAAGGCATCGGAAGCCAATAGATCGTCGACGATTTGCTGGTAGGCATCCTCTGAGGGATCGGCGATGAAGCGTTTTACGGTGTCAGCACTTGGCGGAAGACCGGTTAGTATAAGATGCAGGCGGCGAACGAGTGTCCCGGGTTCGGCTTTGGCCTGCGGCGTCAGCCCTTTCTCGTCGAAAGCGGGGAGGATAAAGCGGTCGATTGGGCTTTGGTTCCATTCGGTATCTTCGACTCTCGGCGGTCGAACGCGTTCGAGTGGTTGGAACGACCACCATTGTCGCCGCTTTTCCAGGAGCGTTTCCCAAGAAACGGCATTATCGAGGTCCAACTGGGTCGGCTTTTTGTCGCGCGGGTCGGGAGCCCCCATGGCGATCCAGTTCTCGAAGTCCTTGATAACCGCGTCCGACAGCTTTGGCCCGTCGGCCGGCATCTCAGTGTCCTCGTGGCGGATGGCCCAAATGAGAGGGCTATCCTCAGGATTTCCCGGCTCGATGACGCTGCCATTTTCGCTTCCGGCGAGGATAGCATCCCGATAGTCCAGCGCCAGCCCGGCCTTTTTCTTGTTAACGCTGTTGTGGCAATCGTAGCAACTTTCGGCGAGGACTGGCCGAATTTTGCTTTCGAAAAAGTCGTATTGCTCGGGATTGAATCCAAAAGCGGTGGCAGCAACCCGGCCGAAAGTGAAAAGCGAGACAACAAATAGGGGGGTTCGCATCTTGGTAGTGCACGATGCGGGAATTGCCGATGGACTCAAGAACGATCGGCTAAGCGGGGATTGGTTCTTGTACGGGCCCCTCGTCGGAAAACCCGGCTCGTTTGTCGACGGTTTCCTGAAGTTCTAGTAGACTTTCCTCGACTTGCTCGCGGAGCGATTCGATTTGGGCCGCATTCAGCGACCGAGGGACATCGATCGGTTCTCCATAAGCGATTTCCACGCGAGCGAAGGGGAAGGGCAAAAGAGTCCGGTCCCAACTTCGGCGGAAGATCCATCCTCGAGTCGCGGAAGCGGTTATGGGGAGGATGCGCCCGCCAGTCCAGCGCGCCATTCTAACGATTCCCCCTTGGACACGGCCCCTAGGTCCTCGAGACCCATCCACTGCCAGACCAGCTCCAAAGCCCGGTTGGGAACGGACGAGCCGAATCATTTCTTGAAGGGCCTCCAGCCCGCCTTCGCCAGATGAGCCGCGTACGACGTGGAGGCCGAGCCTTTCCTCTACCTGGGCCATGGCTTCTCCATCGAGACTCTTGGAGCACATAGAAACCCAGTTCGCGTTGGGTATTTTGGTCATGTGGCGCAACAACAGGAAGATCCTTCCATGGAAGAACGCGGCAATGGCCGGTTCGCTCGCGTCTATTGCGGCGTCTAGGCGTTCCCGGCCGGTTTCACGAATCGTCCAGGTCCAATTCAAGGCTCGAATGAACCAATAGGCGAGAAAGGGAACGATTTTCAACATCGCGAATCGTTTGAGGGGCGAGCAATCGGCGTCAGGGGACATTAGGGAACGGTGGGCTAACGAACTCGTTATTGGAGGGAATTAGGGAGGTTACCTGGGTAGCTATCAGTTGACCGCGATTGTCGAGCTGCCCGGGTCGCATGAATCCTCAGCGGCAGTCGAAGTCAGGGTGGCGATTTTAAAGGCTCTCGGCAAAACGAGGCGAGTAGGATATAGTATGGTAGTTGGGTCAAGCGCGAAACAAGGGCTTCTGAGTTGAGAATGCGGCAATGCTCCGATGGTTGTTGATGGTGTTAGATCCATCGGCGGCGTTAGAACCCAGGATGCGAAACGAAAGAGGCCTCGAGGCTCGGCGAAACGCCCATCGCTTTTGGGCGAAGAATAATATTGCTTGCCATTTGCCCTTCTATTGACCCTCTGCCGTGATGTAGGGCCGAGGTCCCATATCGATGAAGCGAAAGGAATTCACGAGGGAAGATGTTCAAGGAAATCAAAAACGCGACAGTCATCCATTTTAAGACAAGTATTCCCGTTCGTATTACAGATCACAATTATGGCGATCACGTAGCCAACAGCGTCTTTGTCGAGTATCTGCATGAGGGACGGGCTCAATTCCTGGCCAGCCTAGGCTATTCGGAAATGGATGTGGAAGGAGTGGCCTTAATCCTTTCCGAACTGCACGTGAAATACGCGAAGCAAGCCACCTACCCCGATACCTTGCATTTGGAGATCGCCTTTACCAACATTCGGGGAACGCGGTTCGATTTGGATTATAGGGGGATAGACGATTCGGGCGACTTGCTTATCATCGCCAAGGCTGAGATGGCGGCGATCGACTATGAGACTGGCAAGCCGCTCCGTTTACCGCAAGAGTTCAAGAGTCGGTTTGAATTGGATGGCTAATTTTTTGGGATATGGATAGCCAGGCCCAGGGTAAATGGGGGGCGAAGTAGGGAGACTATCGCGTTCGCGCGATTCCATTCGCAATCGAAAGTCTGGACTTGGCTCCGTTAATCGATTTTCACCGTCCTGGGGAAGCCGGGATGTTGCTGACGATTGCTTGGCCCCTTGAACGCGCCGAATACGGGCCAGCTTTCGAAGGTTACTTCCTTTTCCTTCGTGTCGAATCGAACGATACCGTATCCTAATCCGCCTTCGCGCATGTAGTCGAGGGTGGCTCGGCCTTCGCCTTGGTAATCTTCGCCGATGACAAAGCTGAAGGGGTTGGCGGCTGCCCAAATAGTGATTTTATTGCCCCAGCCATCGAAAAAGCGCCCCGTGTAATCCGGCATTCCGGGGATGTGGTTCCGAGGTTCGGCCTCAGGTCGCCAGGCTCGATGGGTCTGTGTTGATACCGCTGGAAGAGTAAATGCCCAGCCGGCGTCTTCCCAATCGTCGGTTCCTTGCTGAACGAGTGTGGCGAAGTGTAGATCTCCATGGATCATGACTGCACCGGTTTCGCGGATGACCTTTAGAGCCCGATCGCGGGCCGATTGAGGCCAGCCGTTGGAGTCGAAGTCCGCTACCATGAGATGATGCGGCTGGCAGTAAGGGGATTGAGAGAGTACGGCTCTCATTTTCGATGGGCCTCGCCCCCATTCTTGCAAGAATTCCAGTTGTCGTTCACCGAGAAGAGTCAGATCGTTACGGTCGAGTTTGCGGGTATCGAAGTTTTTCTCATTGATCGTATCCAGTTTTGGGAGGTTGCGTTCGCCTCGCATGGCGAAAAGGGGTTCCATGGCGTCGATGACATCGCCGGGCGCTGACTTGAACTTGCGGTCATTGATCAATGCGAAGCTGACTTCGCCAACATCGACGCTGGTGTAGCGGGCATTGATGCCCTGTTCTACGGGGGTATCGTCGTAGGGGTCGGGATGGTGACCCATCTGAGTATGCTCGACAACTTCTACCCAACGCGGATGCATCCGGTATCCGCCAAAGCAACGCATCGTATTCGCCTCTCCATCGCCGGGCATCGGGATGCCAGACTTGCCCCATAGGTCGTTGGAATAGACGTCGTGGTCGTCGGGAACCATTATTATAGGGCGGTCCTTCATGAGATCGCGAAAGCCAACTCCCAAATACCAGAACTTCCCAAGATAGTTTAGGGCTGCCCGCGGAACATCCTCATCCGTCCCGGCGAAGACGATTCCGTATCCCCCATTGGGCTCGTAGATTTGATCGCCAGAAAAGAAGACGAGATCCGGGTCTTGCTCAATGAGATTGGATACAAAAAAGCTGTAGGGGAAAATCTCTGAATTCGAGCACGACAGGCCGGCAAGCTTGACTTCAGAATTGCTGGTCGGGCTTTTGCGGATACGTCCGCTCCAGTAAGCAGTGGTGTCGCCGAAAGTTGATCGCCAATCGTAGGTAACGCGATAATCGCCCCCTTGGCTCTCATTCCAGTTTTCTACCCGAAACAAGGCCGTCAGGGAAAGCGGATCGATCTCCGATTCGGCGATAGTGGCCCAGCGATTGTTCCGCTTGATTTGCAGTTTCGCTGTTTTGCTTGCTGAATCTTCCATGGGCGCGAAAAAGGCCATCAGTTTTAACACGCCTCGGCTAGTGGTGTACTGGGTCCAGAGGATGGGGTCGTAGGTTTGCCCTAAATTGACGTCTATCTTGTCTCCTTTAGCGTTCCAGTTAGAAAACCAGAACGTCGGGTGATCGGGATCCGAGTGATCATGACGACTGCGCGATCTTGTCTTTAAAGGATGGCAGGCGAGTGCTATGTTGCCGGTTAGGGATTCCCTTTCGATGATAGCCGATAGCGATTCCGGCGATCCATTTGGGCCGGTAGCCGTTAACATAACATTGGCGGAGCCTTCGTCATAGCTTACCGAAAGGTCCAGTTTGATTTCGGATAGATCTTTGGTTTCGAAAACGGTTTCGGAAATCTCTACTCCGACCACCAGGCGTCCATCATTAGTGATTCCCGCGCGGACCGGCCGCTCTTGCTGGAGGACGGCTCCGAATCCGTCGGCGATATCGTGGAGTATATTTGCCCGGTAATCGTTACGGTGGCCGAGAGCCGCGAATGTGAAGCCGGCGAAGATAGTTTCTTGAGAAGATACCCCTTGGCGCTCGAGAAGCCCAGTGGTCACATTCATTTTGAAACTGCCTTTGCCCGGCTTTAGTTGATGAGTCAGGGAGTGTAGCTCGTTGACCCAGCCGCCATGCGAGCACTCGATGCGTCCGTCGGTTAGCCGCCAGTTCATCAATGGATTGGCCCAGTACTCGGGTCCAATCCATGTACGTGTCACGTTGGATTGGATACGGGGAAGCTCGGCGCGGGATTGGCCAATGGTTGCCAGACATAGGATTAGAATCGCGAGGGTGAAGCGAAAAAAGAGGATGATCATCCATCGTGGCTAGGCGAATTTAGGCTCAGCGACAAGATTGATTTGTCTACTGTACTGTCGCGGGAAGCAGGAAGATCGAACGTAATGGGCAACGAACGCATCCATATTGAAGTATTGTAGGAGAGCGTTTACCCCGCGAAAATTGAAAGGCAACCTGTTCCGAAATCGCGGGATAAACCCGCTCCTGCAGTCGATCCCTTCTTAGCTTGAAGCGTATGCCCGATTTCGGGACTCGGATATCCCCGCTGGGTGGGGACGACTAGGACCGGATCGATAGGAGCCGGCTGGCATAAGCCGCTTTCTGGTTCGTCCACTTGCAATCTTAGCCGATGAATGCGGCTTTCTCCTATTCTCCCAGAATGAAATCCGGGCCAGTTAAGCGTATAACCTTATACATTTAACTGGCCCGTTGAAACCTTCGGTACGCTCAGGGTGGGCGCTTCAGGCGTTTTGTTTTATTTCCAAGTCGGCGATTCTGGAAGGCAGGCTTCGAAGGCGTGCTCGAGTTCTTTCTCGTAATCGCCTGCGTAGTGGCCGGAAAAGAACTTGTCGAGGGCTTCATCGTGGAGTCGTTGCCAGCAGGCTTCTTCCGATCCAGGATTGATAGGGTAGAATAGGGCTCCGTTGGCTTTGGCCGCTTTGCGATCGCCAGGTGCATCGCCGATCATGAGGATCTTTTCGCTGGGATACTTCTCTTTAGCCGCCATGTCCAGGTGCTGGACTTTCGTCCCTCGTTCTTGTCCGGCGATGATGGATACGAGATCCCGGATTCCGTGTTCTTCCCACTCCCGCTCGAGGGCATCGACTGGCGTCTGGGAAATGCACATAGCATCAGCCGTTTGATTGATTTTCTCCAGCGTTTCCCGAACCATTGGAAACGGGGGCACGCCATGCACGATATCTTTGACGGAGGCATTTACGGCATCGGACCAGGTCTTTACCGGAGCGAGGCCTGTATTTCCACCCGCGACTTCCGCGTCCAAGGTCGCGTTTCCGAGTTTTGACTCGCGGGCGATCCAATCTTCCAATGCGGAAAGGTCAGGCATGGATACGTTCCGGGCTTGGGTCTCTGGACGTTCGCCGAGGAACTTAATGGCGGATACTAGGGCGGGGAAGCGGTTGCAGCCTCGGGACTTAGAGTAGAGGTTAACGAACCCCCATACCTCCCGGGCGTATTTGCTTACGGCTTGGAGATTCCAATGCTTGATAAACATGGGGGCGAAGCATTCCTTGTGTTTGATCTCCATGCTGTCGAAAATGCAGCCATCGGAATCGATGCCGACGAAGAACTCTTTACTGGGCTGGTGGTCGCGTAGAACTTGGGCTGGGTCGCTCATAAGGTTTTTCAGAAGTGACTAGCGCATGCAGGGTAAAAGGGAAGGGTTTTGTTGCTGGTATGTGGTAGGCTCGCGTCGAGTTTCACGAGCTAGATTCGTCTTTAATTCAATTCCTTGAGCCGAATCTCCCTGAAGCGCCAAATGCTTTCGGGATCATGGGCCTGTAAAGCGATGGCCCCGCCTTTGGGATTCAGCAACCGGCCTTTGCGGTTGGGCTTAGGGACTGGGTTTTCCGGTTCCAGATAGTCGACAACGTTTTCGCCGTCTAGCCAGACTCGGATGCGCTTGTCCTCGACGCGTATGCGCGTTTCGAACCATTGAGTGTCGTCAAGAGGCTGCTCCTTCAGATCGACCACGTCGTACAAGTTGCCAGTCTTGCACGTAACGGCTGGGCTTGTATTCAGATTCACCTCATATCCATTATCCAAGTGGCCTTTGTCGTCTCTCTAGGCGTAGTCCGTATGAATGAAGATGCCAGAATTGGATTCGGGATCCCCCTTGGCGACAACAATTAGCTCGAAGTTATTGAAAGCCACGGGCGCCCTATCATCGCCAACGTAGAACAAATGGGACCGCAAATCCAGGCTGTGAGCGACAAGGAAGCCATCCTTAATGGTGAAGTAACCTTCGGCTCGATTCGTTTCTCAGCCGGACATATCCTCGCCATTGAACAGTTGGATCCAGCTAGAATTTTGAGGTCTTTCGCTGCAGGCGACCAAGAAAGAGCAGACCAGGCCAAGCAGAGTTGGAGCCTGTTTCATGGCCAAGGAATTGGCAATCGTATGCGGTTAGTCGTTACGCCTTGCGTGGGCGTCCTGGGATTTGGTTTTCACCGCGTAGACGGCATTGCGAGCGGTAATGTAAAGCGTATTCCCGTGGGGGCCGCCGAAGCAAAGGTTGGCCCCGCCTTTGGGAAGCAGCACGCGGGCTAGGAGCTCGCCACCCGAGCTAAACACTTGGGCCCCGTCGCCCGAGCTCGTCCAAAGGCGTCCGTCAGAATCGCATCGCATACCGTCGGGTCCGCCTTTGTCAAGTGCGGCGAATACGTCGCCACCGCTAAGGGTTCCATCCGATTGGACATCGAAAACGCGGATATGCTTTGGAGTGCCAGAATCGGCGATGTAGAGCTTGGATTCATCGGGAGAGAAACACAGTCCGTTTGGTTTGACGAAATCGTCGACCACGACCGTGAGCTCATCGGTTAGCGGATCGTATCGGAAAACGTTGTTGTTTTCCAATTCCCGAGGACGATCGCGAAGTCCGTAGTCGGGATCGGTGAACCAGACGGTCCCATCGTTTTTCACCACGACGTCGTTAGGCGAGTTGAATTTCTTTCCTCGGTAATTATCCAGCAGCGTAATGATCATTCCGTTGCGCTTTTGCAGGGAGACTCTGCGGCCCCAGTGCTCGGCGGTGATAATCCTGCCCTGCAGATCCAAGTTATTTCCGTTCGATTGCTGGCTAGGCACACGAAAGGCAGAGAAACCCGCGCCTTCGCTCCATCTATAGATCTTGTTAGCAGGGATGTCGCTGAAGATGAGAAAGCCCTCCTTGCCGCCCACCCAGGCAGGCCCTTCGGTAAATTGGAAATCCGCTCCGAGGGTTTCGACTTTGGCATTGGCGGGGAAAAGCTCGCTAAAAGCTCTATTGTCTTCGGCCTTCAGTTCCTGGGCCTGGACGGAGGTGTTTAACATCAATGCGAAAATAAGCAAGGTGGCGGAAAGGATAGTCTTCATGGCGAGCAGACTTAGGCAGGACTGCGGGATTGGCAAGGAGGGAGTCGAGATCCGAAGATCGATGGATTGGCCGATCGGATTAATGATACTCTAGTATGGGCTCGATGGCGGTGGCGATGCGTTGGGATACGTCTGCTGGCGGAAAGGGATTGAAAGGCCCGCCTTCACCCGGATCGATATCTTCAAAACCGCTTAGACGCATGGCTTCTATGACTGCCGAGTAATTGTAGACGCGGCCATTTTCGAAGCGGATTTCTTCGAAAGCGGCAATTTTATTTTCGATTTCGAATGCCGTATCGTAGTCTTTGATACGCTGAGCATTGTTGATCTCGTCGCAAGCCCGGGCGCAAAGAATGGCGGTTCCCGATGTATGCCCTCGGGAACCGAGCTGAGAGCTTTTCGTGCTGCGGTCGCCAACACCCCAAATAACGATTCCGTCGTTGCCGATGTCTTCGATCATCGAGGGGATATCGCTCTCTTGGGTGCCCACTTTGACTCCAATGATGTGAGGGGAGCCTTTGACGAGGCGGACAATCTGGTCGCGGTCCCTCTCCTGCCGATAGTAATAGAGAAATCGGGCTCCGCAGGACTCGCCGTATCGGTTGGCGAACGACAACAGGCCTTCGTAAAGACCCTCAGGACTGTAGATTCCGCCCATAGTCATAATGAGATAGACATCGGGCGGTCGGGGTAGGGCGGCTTGCTTTTCGATGCGAGTGCCCGCTTCGCCGATTGGGTTGGGGACGATAGCCGACATGAGAACGCCTTCGTCTTGCATGAGATTACCGGTTTCCTTGGCGAGCTTCAGTTGATCGTCTTGATCGACATGGTGGATGAGACTGGTTCCCGCGAGGGAGATCACCCGTTTGCGGTTTTCGCTGAGGAAATTCCTCTTGAGCAAGTAGCTCATATTCTTGAGGTGGGCATCGTAGTCGATGCATCCGTTTCGAAAGACCACGGGAGGGATGGTAGTTACGGCGTCGAGGGCTTGGATGAGGTCGGGAGTGTTCATATTAGTGGGAAAATAGGATACAGCGATAATCGATTGTGACAATTTATACGAAAGAAAGGCTGGGGCATAGCAATCCCTAAGGGAATGCCCGATGAATCCAACACCATCAACCTTATCTCGATCTTCTCTGATTTTCAAAGGCGATTGATTGGACAATCGCTTAGGCCGAACAGTCGACTGGATATCTATTTAGATCGCAATTGATAGGGCGCGTTCACTCTGCGATCTTGCTCATCATCGCCTTGGGATCGTTTATGAATGCTGTGATCTATGCGGCGGCGGCCGTGTATTCGTTCTACCTTGCTACATGCATCGCTGTGATTATTCTGCGGATACGAAATCCGAAGACGGAGAGGCCTTTAAAGATGCCATTCTACCCAATACCGATAGTCGTATTTAGCTCGGTCTGCATATTCCTGATTTACGGAGCCATAGCCTACACGCTAATGATGGCTCTAGTCGTGGCGGCTTTTGTCGGCGTGGGAGCTTTGACTTACAAAGCGATTAATGCTCCACTCAAAAGGTTTTGATAAAATGGCGGAGTTCGGGATGGGCTTGGCAAGGCGACTTATGATCTTGGTTCAAGGGTTAGCGGCGCTTAGAGCCTGGGAATTGGGCGTGTTGCGTATAGCCCTCAAAAGTTCTGACATGCGAGCGACCCGTTCAGGGTGTTGCTCAAACAGATTGTCCCGTTCTTGCAGATCGGATTTGAGATTGTAGAGTTGGCCAACAGGTTGCCCGCGATCGTAGTCAAAGGGGCTCCAACCGATGCCTCCGCCGCCTTGAATCATGAGTAGCTTCCAGTCGCCAACGCGAATGCCATAACCGCCTCGATAACTGTCGTGAACGAGGATTTCGCGATTGGGTCGTTCCGCTTTCCTCCCCAATAAGGCGCTCAGAAAGCTTATGCTATCGGGTCCAGCGTCCTCGGCGAGTTGGATATCGAGCAGCTCTCCCAGGGTCGCCATTACGTCGGTTAGGGCGACCAATTCGTCGGAGGTCGAACCCGGCTTTATTCTACCTGGCCAGCGAGCAATAAAAGGAACACGATGGCCCCCTTCCAGCGATTCCGTTTTCTGGCCACGCAGCGGGCCGTTGGTCATGTGGCCGTTGTGATCGACGAAGGTGGCGGGCTTGTGGCCCATTTGGACGCCCCCGTTGTCACTGGAAAAGAATACGAGGGTGTCATTGGCGAGATTCAATCCATCGATGGTATTGAGGATTTCCCCAATGGACCAGTCTAGCTCAAGAAGGAAGTCCCCGTACACGCCAATCTCGCTCGTACCTTTGAACCGCTCGTTGGGAGCGAAGGGACCATGGACGTTGCGGTGAGCAAAGTAGAGAAAGAAGGGCTTTTTGGCTTTTTTGGCCGCGCCCTCCAGCCATTCTACAGCTTTCTCCGTCAAAGCCAGAGCCACGTCTTGTTGTCGGTATTTGGCTCCCTCGCCGCCATTGAAGTTATGACGGGGCGGATACATGTGTCGTTCGAAGTAGGAGGAGCGGTGCAGCCAGCGTTCGTCGATCACTAGCTCGAGCGGAGAACTTTCCGTTAAGCCGACAACATGGTGATTTTCGATAAATACATGAGGCTGCTGCCCGACGTGGGGAACGCCGAAGTAGTAGTGAAAGCCGGCTTCCAAAGGTCCTGGAGCGATTTTTCCGTTGTAGTCGATGCCTTTGACGTCGTCCCAGCCGGGGGCTCCCGGTCGGCCGTAGCCGAGGTGCCACTTCCCAATGAGGGCAGTTTGGTAGCCTGCCTCGCCCAGCATTTTTGGAAGAGTGTACTGATGGTCGTCGATCAGCATCGGGTCGGTTGACCAAACGTTGGCTGTCTTTGCCCAGGTACGCCAGCTGTAGCGACCGGTCAACAGACTATAGCGAGTTGGGCAGCAAACCGGATGGGGCGAATGGGCGTCGGTGAACTTCCTTCCCTCGATTGCCAGCCGATCAATGTTGGGCGTCTGTACTTTGGTTGCCCCGTAGGAACTTAAATCCCCGTAGCCAAGGTCGTCAGCCAGGATAAATAGGATATTGGGTCTGTCAGCCGCGACCGAACACAGCGCCGCTGTTAGGGTGACAAGACAAATAACGCTAGCTCTCATTGAACGCTACCGAATTTCAGACGACTGTGTTCGGATCGATAGCGATCGCAATCGCGTTGAATAATCTCTCCGGGGCTAGGTCGTTGTCTAAAGCTCCTTGATTTTGATATTACGCCAGCGAACTTCGTAGGGGCCTGTTCCGGCTTTGATACTGTGAACCTGCAGGCCGATGGATCCGGATGGACTCTCCCGGTAGACGTTACGCGGAAGCTTGAGCTTGGTAACCTGTTTCCCGTTGATGAAAGTAGTAATCGTGTCGCCTTTCGCGATGATGTGAAACTCGTTCCAGTCGTCGTTTTTCACGTACTTGTGGCTGGCTCCTTCATTGGGCTCTTTGGAGACCCAGCCAGTATTGAGGCCTTCGCCGTAGATGAATCCCGACTGTCCGGGGCTGGTTTCGATCTCGACCTGTGTTCCGAAATAGCGGCGGGTGCCGAAGTCGCGGCTGTGTGAACGGATTTGAACTCCGGAGTTCAGGCCTTCGTCTACTTTCACTTCGAACTTCAATTCGAAGTCGCCGTATTTCTCGTAGGTGGTGAGGAACGTATTGGGACTACCCTCGGCGGTGCGACCTAGAATGGCGCCGTCCTCGACGTAATAGTTAGCGTAGCCCTGGACGACTCCCCAGCCAGCAAGCGTTTTGCCGTTGAAAAGCGGTTTCCAGGCGTGATCCCCGTGGGAATCAGCTAAAAGAGATGCAGTTGCTGCCCAAAGGGACAGTAGAACGATTTTTGATAAGGTAGTTTTCATGGGAGATTATTCGATCTGAAAGACAAATTGTTTTGGGTGAAGCCGATATCGAGCACTAAGATAGGGACGAACCTGATCCAATTTAGATGGGCTTGAAGCCCTGGGTCAATGCGAATGACTTTGAAATATGATCATCCCGAATTTTAGGACAGCTAGCAAAAGATTTGTCCCGACAGGATTCGCCTAGCAAGATGAAGCTTTGCTGTCATGCGTGGACTCAAGGACAAAGTAGCGATTATTACAGGTGGTTTAGGCGATCTCGGGTATGCGACGGGACGACGATTTGTCGAGGAAGGCTGCCTGGTAGCCTTGCTTGACACAAAAGACTAGACGGAGCGGGCCAAGGAGATCGGTTGCCTAAGTTGGAAAGTCGATTTGCTCGACGAGGATCTAGCGGAAACGGTTTGTCAAAAATTAATGGATACGTCGGGCCCAGTCATTATACTTGTGAATTCAGCCGCCCGGTTTGTGCTTAAAGGGATTGAGGCTACAACCGATGAATGGGACGAAATGACAGGCGTGAATATTTGAGGATCGTCGTTGATGGCCAAGCATGTCGTTCCTCAAATGAAGAAGGTCGGGCAGGCGAGCATTATCAATTTATCTTCTGTTAGCGGTTTTGTTGGCCAGCCTGGATTTAGCACTAATGCGGCTACCAAGTTCGCTATCAGGGGTTGGACTCGGGGTTGGGCAACGGATCTCGCTGATTCTAACATACGTGTGAACTCCATCTGTCCTGGATATATCTATACGAGCGCATTTGTGAACTCGTGCAAGGACTTGGGCCTGGACGAGGAAGAGGAAAACGCGAGGGCCTCGTCGATGCACTCGCTCGGACGCCAAGGCCGACCGGAAGAAGTGGGGGCCGCGGTGGCGTTTTTGGCCAGCGACGAATCGTCTTTTGTGGCTGGCAGCGACTTGGTCGTGGATGGTGGGTACTTGGCTCGGTAAAGTGTTGGGAAAATTTTTAGAAATAGCTGTCCCAAGCTTTGGTTGGGAAGCGAATATCGAGTCAACTATCTGTCATTGGGTAGGTCTGCTTATCCCTAAGCTGCCGAAATTTGATCGACTCAATCCGGCTGACTACGGATGGCCAGCCCTGCCTTTTGTGGTAATTGGCACTTCGTAGAGTGAGCCGATTCACCCTTGCCTTGCCAACTGGAGTCGTTAATTTTCCAGGGCTATGATCAGTATAACCACGTTGGCGTTCATGGATGTATTTTTCAGCAGTTTTTTCTCGCTATTGGTCAATGTATTCTACGCCTGCTTGACCACCTTATTGGCAGTCGGAATCCTGTGGGCTGTGGATCGCCATGTCTTCAAGAATATCGATTTCGTTCAAGAGATTCAGAAAGGGAATATTGCCGCGGCTATTTTCGCCGGCTTCTTTCTGTTGTCGGTTTGTTTGCTGTTGAGTTTCACGATGCGCTGATCCGATGGCGCTACGCGGCTACGTATTCTGTTTTTTAGGTTTAGCGTTTCTTCTGTCGCTTTTCCAGTCGTTCGAGATGCTCATCCTGAGCGACGAAAGCCGCCTAAATCCCTCTCAGGACCGGCATCTCAAACTGGATCTGACACGGCGATACGACGGATATTTCCGGAAGTATACGCGGACCTATTTCGGGCGCATGTCCTGGAAGTGGTTCAAGGCCCAGAGCATTCAAGAGAGCCGCCTAGAGCCGAATGCGAAAAGTTCGGCGGGAGCGATGGGATTGATGCAATTGATGCCCGGCACCTATAAGGAAATTGCCCGAGAGATCGGTCTGCCTCCGACGCCCTATGACCCGAGGGCCAATATTCATGCGGGCATCCGCTACAATTTAGAGTGCTTGAATTTCTGGACGGAACGGAGAAGCTGGCAGGAGAAGTTGAGGTTGATGTTCGCTTCATACAATGCAGGAATGGGAAATATTGTCCGGGCCCAGAAAGTGGTGCGGGAGCAAAACTTGTGTAGCGGGCGACGTTGGGACTGCATTAAGCAGGGCCTGCCTCAGGTGACCGGTCGGCATTCGCAAGAAACTATTCAGTACGTGGACAACGTGGAATACTATTACTCGATGTTAAGATAGGTCGGAGGAATTGCAACGATCGCGATATCGCGGTCCTTTCAGTTCCTGGGGAGGTAACGCTTGCCCAAAAGGTTCGAATTGATGAAGATTGCCCAGTCTATGTCGGAACATAAAGCAATTCTTCGCTGGGAGCGAAACGGCCTTGATTTTGGGTACAAGACCTATTCCCGCAATCACTCCTGGACTTTCGGAAATGGTCTATCCGTCGAGGCGTCGGCCGCTGCTCAATTTCTCGGCGACGCTTCAAAAGTGGATCCCGAGCAAGCCTTTGTGGCATCGCTGTCGAGCTGCCACATGTTGACATTCCTAGCGATCGCTTCGTTCAAGAAGATCGTGGTGGAAAGCTACAATGATGAGGCGATAGGTCACTTGGCGAAGAATGAGCAAGGCAAATTCGTAATAGCCAAGGTCGACTTGCATCCTCAGATCGTATTCGCGGAAAATAGCGATCCGGATCGAGCAACGCTAGAAGCCATGCATCACAAGGCTCATGAAGACTGTTTTCTCGCTAACTCGGTCACTTGCGAGATAGTGACCAAATTTTGAATACGTGAAATTATTAGATTTTCACTAGTTCGCGCCCAATTCTTCGAGCGGAGCGTTCACGATCTCGCGTTCCTCGGGAGTTTCAAAATGAGCTACGAGGTCGTTGACAATTTCGCGCAAGGGCTCCCGTAAGACATCGCGGAAAGCCCGATCGATCTGATCGCGGCTCAACAGGGGAGGGGGAATCTGGCGTTCGTGATAGGTTCCCAAGGTGTTGAGTTCGCCGTACTTGGAAAGTTTGGCTTCCAAAGTAGCGACGAAGTGACTCGATTTTTCCTGCTCGAATCGTATCGCGAAGATATCTAACAGAGGTCCATCTCCAGGCTCTTCTCTCTTTCTTAGTATTTGAACGTTCATCGGAAGTTGAGCTGCTTGTATAAGCTCTTCCATGACAATTTCGAAATCCTGCCGCCGCATTCGCTCCATATTGTCGGCGATATCCGGATAGTTTAGTTGGTATTCAGGACTAACGGAATGTCTGAACTTCACAAACAAGGTGTCCGACCGATCCAGAAAAATAAACGTATCACTGTCCTGCGAACCGGTGGTCTGGCAGGAGGCGAGAAGCAGCCCCAATAGGGGAATGCAGAGAAGATTTGTCAGATAGAGTTTCAATGGCGTTCTGAGGTAGTGATAGGATTTTGGGCGGTTGGTTTCAAAGTCGCAACCCTTGTTTTCTTTGGCCTCTTTAAGCGTCTTGATTGGAAATCTGCCTTCAAACAGATTGAGTAAAGCTCTTGCGATGACGCTGCATTTGCTTATCCCGTTGTCCAACCCATGAATCGTCGCCAATTTTTCAACCGGTCGGTCGCTGCCAGCGTGGTTGCGACGGCCCCTCTCATTTTCCCTTCGAAATTGTTCGGATCCACTGCCCCTTCGAAGCGAATCACATTAGGATTCATCGGAATGGGCGGCCAAGGAATCCGAATGAATTTGGCAGGTTTTTTGGCGGATGACCGAACGCATGTCGTTGCGGTTTGCGATTGCAAGCTCCCGGCGGCTGATGCGGCCAAGGCCATCGTCGACGAGACTTATGGCAACTCCGATTGCGTGGCATATCAGGATTTTCGCGGAATCATTGGGCGAGACGACATTGATGCAGTGGTGATTTCCACCCCGGATCATTGGCATGTTCCCATGTCGATGATGGCGCTGCGGGCCGGCAAGGACGTTTTCTGCGAGAAGCCTAGCCTCACGATTACGGAGGGCCGGGAACTGGTCGAGGAAGCGGCGAGAGTTGGAAAGGTTTTCCAATGGGGCATCGAGGACCGCAGCTTGATCAAGTATTGGATGCTGGCTGGGCTGGCTCGGACGGGAGCGATTGGCGAGGTTCATTCTGTCGAGTGCGGCCAGCCGAATAAGCCCATGTTCGATTTGGAAGATCCGGTTCCAGTTCCCGATGAACTCGATTGGAACTTGTGGCTGGGTCCGGCGCCCTACGCCGAATACACGCCCACAGTTACCGATCCCCAGCGATGGCGCCAGCACGTGGATTACAGTGGTGGTAGCCTTACTGATTGGGGTGCCCATCTTTGCGATACAGCTCAAATCGGTATTGGAATGGATGAGAGTGGCCCCATGGAAATCTTGGGAAGGAGCAAAGAGATGGCCAAGAATTCGTATGTCACGGCTCCATCTGGATACGATGTTCTGTTTCGCTATTCGAATAACGCGACCATTCGGGTGCGGGATACGGCTCGCAAGATCTTCGTTCGCTTCGAAGGAACGGAAGGCTGGATTCAATGCGAGAAATGGAATGGCGAACTTTCCGCTAGCGACATGAATCTGTTCAGGAATCTTAAGCTAGATGATCATCCGAATTTCTGGCCGCGTCCCGATAGCGAGCAGAGAAATTTTGCCGATGCTGTACTCAGCCGTGGGCAGACGACTTATCACGCAGAAGCGGGACATCGCCTTTCCAGCATGCTTCACTTAGGCCACCTAGCCATCCGTTCTGGGAAAACCGTTTATTGGGATCCAGACGAAGAACGATTCGCGAAAGATTCGAAAGAGCATAAGAAGAGCATCATTTATCGCCGCAAGTCCCGCGATTGGGAACGGGCGACTTGACCGGCAATTGGCCCTCGATAGGTTGGAGGGTCTATAATCGTTTTACTGCGGCTTCTACTTTTGGATACAGGGAGCTCATAAGGCACAAGTACTAATCGACATTACGATCGATCTCTTTTTCCGCTCCAATGATGGAATTCAAGTTGCCGTAGCGGCTGGCTAGGCGACGGAAAACGCGTTCGATCCCAGCCAATTACCCATAGGACTTAAACCAATTGCGTTCCCTCATCGAGGCAATGATGCTGACTGCCCGTTCGCAAATGCTCGGGGCTACTTTTTCCATTCGGTCGTAGCAGTGCTCGAATAACTCTAGACGATTGTCTGGGCTGTAGTGGTTCCAGTCGTGGGAAAGGGCGTAATCGAAAGCAATATCGACCACCACGCCGGATACCGATTCCGTGCAGTCGGACACGAGGTGGAGGGCCAGCTTGAATTCTTCGGAGCAATCCGTTTCTCGGTCGATTGCCCGATGGATTTTGGATCCACGAGAAACGAAATCCCGTCTGTCCTGCCGCAAGTCCTCCCCGATAAAGTCCCAGAGGACGTTCACGGTAAAAACATTATCATCCTCGGATTGCGAAAGGAGGGCGTGGGAAAGCAGATTCATACAGGAAAGCGTGTTTTTAAATTTGAAGTCATGTTCTTCATGGCAGTGGGCAAAACTCAAAAAGGGTACCCGAGCGAAAAATGGAAGGTTCCGCTTGGGTCGAATGGCCGCCTATCGAGATTGGCCCCGTATTCGAAGCGAATAGGACCCATAAAGGTTCTTACCCGCAGACCCAACCCGGTCGACGATAGCGTCTCCCGTTAATAAATTCTATTCAACTCTGCCTTTGGTAGAGACGTTTGTACAAGTGGCAACGCTCGAGCAGTTCCTCATGGGAGCCAGAATCGATGATTTGTCCGTTCTCGAAAACGAGTATTTGCTGAGCTGATACGATTGTACTGAATCTATGAGCGATGATGAGAACGGTTTTGCCGATCATTAGCTTGTTTAGTGCCTGCTGGATCTTTTCCTCGCTTTCAGAATCCAGAGCTGAGGTGGCTTCGTCGAGGATCAGAATCGGCGCCGTCCGCAAAAAGGCTCGGGCGATGGCGAGACGCTGGCGCTGCCCGCCAGAGAGCCTTGCTCCGCGTTCGCCTACGATTTCGTCGTATCCACGATCTAGGGCTTGAATAAAGTCATCGGCGAATGCATCTTTAGCGGCAGCTTTCACCTCCTCGTCGGTAGCATCTTGGCGACCTAGCCGTATATTCTCGATCACGGTGTCGTCGAAGAGAACGGGATCCTGAGAGACGATAGCGATTTGCTGGCGAAGATCTTTTAGAGGCATCGAACGTAGATCTCTGCCGTCGACGGAGATCGATCCCCTGGCGACGTCGAAGAATCGGGGAACTAGATTCACAAAGGTGCTTTTCCCCGATCCGCTGGGGCCGACCAAGGCGCAGGTGGAGCCGCCTGGGATCCGGGCGGCCACATTTTGCAGAACGGCGGGAGATGAGTCGTAAGCGAAATCCACCTGGTCGAATTGTATATCCCCATTGGCGGACCCGAACGGTTTAGCTTCTGGGTCTTCGGCTACCTCGATCGGCTGATTCAGGATTTCCTCCACTCGTTTTAGGGCGGCTGCTCCCTTCGATAGTTCGGCTGCGAACATCCCTAAACTTTTAACCGCGGTGTAGAGAAAATAGAGGGCCAGAAAGACCCCGGTGAAGACTCCCCCTGCCACCCCTTGGTAGTAGCCTATTACGAAGGCGATGGATAGTCCAACGGAGGAAATGGTTTCGATGACCGGCGGCAGCGAAAACCCGTACTTCACGACTTTCATTTGGGACCGGTACAGATGGGCTGCCCGATCGCGAAAGCGGGTCGATTCCCGATCCTCTAGATTGAAAGCCCGAACCTCTCTAGCCGCGCACAAATTCTGGGCTATATTCTGCGTTAGGCCACCAAACTCTTCCTGTTGTTTAATCGCCTTGCGAGATAGTTTTCGGCTGAAATGGCGAATGGGGAAGACAACAATGGGCAGGGCGGCCAGGCAAAGGTAGATTTCTAGCACGCCGTCATTTTGAACCGCTTTGAGGCCCAGGAAGTAAAGAGCTCCGACAATCGTTGCTGGCTGGGTGATGAATTTACGAGCCACATAGTTCAGGGTTATCTGCAGCATCTGCGTATCGCCGGTGATCCGGGCGATCAGGTCTCCGCTGGCCTTGTTTTGAAAATATGCGAAGGAAAGCAGTTGAAGACGATCGAAAACCCGAATTCGAAGATCCCGAATAGCCGCTAGCCCGGCCGAGTGGAGCAGGTAAGCCCCTAGAAAATTAGATACTCCGATGATGAGGAATAGCAGCGGGAAGATCGCCGCGACCAGCATGATTTCGTTGAGCGATAGCGATTGGTCATCGCTGAATACGTTGGAAAACAGACGTTCTACTCCGTTGGTCAGCCCCGCTCCGGTCAGGGCGCCTCCAACGGATCCGAAAACCGCGGAAAGCCAAATCTTGCCCTGGTAAGGACGAATGAGGGCGTAGAATGTCTTTATGTCGTTGAACATTTGAGGGGCGAATGATGCTGGTCGGTCCCTCGAGGGCAATCTCAGATGTGTTTTGGCCAAATTCCAATGAAGATGGACGAACCGCTTGCAATTTGCTACAACTGAGAAAATCTATACGTCATCTCGTCTCTCCTGAGTTTTATCCGAAATTTCCGTCAATCGGGATCTGCTGACAATCCGCAATTCGCTTTAATTCCCAAGACATATTTTTGGCCTAGTCCATGCCACTGAAAATGCAGATTGCCGACAGCTACGACAAACCCGCTTGGCGAAACTGGCTAGAAGAGCTGACGGAAGCCGATGATCGGTTCTCGAATGCCGGTTTGATCCAGTGTGGGCGCAATCAGCTATATCGTTGCTGTTTCGATGACTTGGATCTCGTGGTGAAGCGTTTCCCCAATGGTGGCGTGTGGAGAAAGTTCGTCTATCGCGTATTTCCAGGTAAGGCGAAGCGGTCTTATTTCCACTCTGAACGCCTGATTGAGGCGGGATTGAATACCCCAGCGCCAGTGGCGTGGGTGGAGTCTTGGAAAGGCTCTTGGCTGGATGAAAGCTTCTACATTTGCCGATTCACGCCTTTCGAGCACGAAGCACGCGAGTTTCACAGGCCTGAATTGCCTCAACGAATCGAGAAGGCACGTTTGCTTGGCCAATCGCTCGCCCAAATGCACCAATCTCAAATCCTCCATTTGGACCTGACCCCGGGAAACCTCCTATTCACCAGAAATTCAGAGGACGGGTGGGAACTCCATATCGTGGATAACAATCGAATGCGGTTTGGTCCCGTTTCAAATCGGGCGGCGATCGCCTCGCTTGTACAGGCCGACTTGCCCGACGACTTGATTAAGCCTATGCTCGAAGCCTATGCGACGCATGTTCGATCCCCACTAGAAGAGCTGGATAGGGCCTATCGTGAGAGCCGGCAGAACTACGCGTTTAAGTGGCGTATCAAAAATGCAACCCGACCATGGAGGAGAAAAATTGGACTCTGATCCAAAAGTAAATCAGTCCACCTGGGATGCATTTAGTGAGCAGCCGTATCCGATACGTAGGCAATTCTCGGTGCTCCAACGCTTGAAAGGCAGTTTTTGGTCCTATGCAAAATCTGCCCTTACTTCCTTGGTTGCTTTCCCGGCGATCGTCTTAGTTCAAGGAGCGCTGTCGTTAGGATATCGACCGAAGAATTGGAAACGCCGCACCGAGGACAGGATTGACTTCATGGGAGTAGCGGTGGCTCTGCACTCTTGTGATAGTCCGCGCCTCGCTCGAGAGATCGAAGCTCTGGGAGTTCGCCAGATATTGCTTCGTTTTGCTCTATGGGAAATGGATCGGCTGGAGGAGCATTGGGAATTTGTCGAATCCCTCCCGGATTGCGAATTCGTTCTTTGCGTCATGCAGGACCGCCAACACATTCTAGATCATGAACTGTGGTATAAAAACCTGAATACGATCGTTCAGCGATTTTGGCCTAGGATCAAGGATTACCAGATCGGGCAAGGCATCAATCGATCGAAATGGGGCGTGTTCAGCAGCGATGAGTTTTTGGCATTCGCGTCAGTTGCCGAAGATCTCCGAGTGGACTATCCAGAAATTCATCTTGTTGGCCCTTGCATTCTCGATTTTGAACCCATTCCCTTTATACGTTCCTTGCTGAATGGATACAAAATTTACTGGGATATTGTAGGTTGCGCTCTTTATGTAGACCGTCGCGGTTGCCCGCGAAACAGGCAGTTGCTTGTTTTCGATTTTACCCAGAAGATCTATCACTTCGTAGCTTGCGTGCTTTGCTCCAACCGAGCTAACCATCGATTCTGGATCACCGAGGTTAACTGGCCCTTGGAAAACCAAAGTCCCTACGCCCCCACCGGGGAGAAGGAATGCGTTAGTGAAGACGATGCTGGAACGTATTTAAAACGCTACTACGAGGACGCTTGGGAGAGCGGATTGGTCGAGCGTGTATACTGGTGGCAGCTTGTATCCAAGGGATTTGGGCTGATTGACGTCGCAGATGATGGTTCCCTGCGGTATCGCCCTGCCTATTACGAATTCAAGAAGATGCTTGCGGGTAACCTGCGGGATCCCGCCCAGCTAGTTGAAAAAAAGAAGTGGTTGGACGGAAGGGAATATCTGTTCGGCTTATGGGCGATCCGCAATCGCCAAGAGTGAGCCTTGAGTACGAAAATACAGTGTCCCGTTGGAAATGGCTGGAGTCGCCAGGCAATTGTCGCCCAATTCGTTGATGCCGACCTCCGAATATTCGCGTCCTGCTCCCACTAACCAGATTTTGCCAAACTCTCTCGTAATATAGAGGAGCTGTCCATCGGACACGGGCGAAGCAGTGAAACCGTTTCCCGGCAGACGCTCGCTGAAGATGATTTCTCCACTCTTGGCATCGAAGCAGGTCAGAGTTCCCCGATCGTCGCAGCCATAGGGCCGGTCCTTGATTAGTATCGGAGTCTGCATATAGTCGGTAGTGGACCCAAGCGACAGCGTCGTTAGTTTCCTGTATATCGGGAGGAGTGATGTCACCGGTAGCTGATAAACGAATGCCAGGCATACGGCGGAAAACGCCATGGGCGCCCCGCTTCGTCAGCGGAATAGGTTGGGGATTTGGTTCAGAATCACGACGCTACTCAGCTCTCTAGGTTCGAGCCATAATCAGTCGCTTCAGTCATACGTATCCGTATTTCGGAGAATCGAGCCGATCCTCCCTACTTTGGGGTGGTTGCCTCCAGTCAGAAGGTTTAGCCACGGGGTGGTCGAGCTTCAGAACTTCAGCGAGTTGGGCCCATTACAGCCATGTCTCTCGTTCCTGAAGGAATGTCGATATTCGGTGCTCGATCCAGGGATCCATCGGATACGACCTCGAAGAAGGCGATATTCCGGTCACCGGATTCGCAGACAATGAGATATTCGCCTCCGGGCGAGATATCCAATTTCCAAGGGATGTCGCCGACTTTTGTCCGGCTTTCCAAACTCAGCTTTCCGTCCGCTTCGATCCGAAAAGTGAATACGCTGTCTTCATCGCCTCCGAAGTCTCTAACGGCAACGAAGAGCCGTTTTCCATCAGGAGACAGAACGAGGTCGGAAGCGTGCAAGTCGCGCTTGCCTTGCTCGAATGGCGAGCGTCGCGGCAGGGTGGTGGCGTGTTGGCGGTCGGTAAGTTGACCATCATCGCCGATCACAAAGACGCTGACTCCAAGCTGTTGCTCATTGCTGAAATAGACGATTGGAAGTGTGGGATGGTAAGCGACATGACGGGGTCCGAACATGGCGGGCGGTTTGGCGTTGTAGGGTGCGAGAGGTTCGAGCTTTCCGGTTCCTGCATCGAAGGAGAATTGGAAAAGGGCGTTGTTATTCTTTACGCAGGGGACATAGGCGAATCGGTTGTCAGGAGTGGTTCGAATACAGTGGGCTTCCGGATAGGGAGTTTTCAAGACAGTGGTAGCTGCGCCGACTATCCCATCATTTTTAATGCGGTAAACCGATACCCATCCACTTTGGTAGTGAGAGCTCATAAAATAGGAGCCCGTACGATCAACGCTCGTGTAGCCTGTTGGATGGGCGAGGGTGTTCGATCCGACCAATTTCAGTCCGGTGTTTTCCGAATGAACGACCGTTGCAGCCATTGCTTTGCCGTCGCTCGCTCCCGTCAATATGAAGGAGTATCGCTGGGGATCGATAGCGATACCATTCGGAGAAAATGACAGCCCAAGCGAATCTGCTGCCTTCGTAACGAGCCCTGATGAATTCAATTGAATCGAGTAGACTTTGAGTTGCTGGTTTTGAGGATCGGGTACGAACAGCCGGAATGAGTCGTTCCCAAAAAGGAGGGCCTGGATGGTCAGGGATAGAAAAAGGCAAGTAGTGGATCGCATTTGGGGAGTGGTGGTTAAGTTTTGTTATGGCGAACCCAAGCTTATGAAGGCACGGCTTTCAAGCTGCCTATCAAAAAATCAGCGTGAATGTCATAGGACGGAACGGCCCTCACGAGCGTAAATCGATTTTGACTAGGCTAGCCCTATTAGATTTCCTATGAAGTGGTCGGTCGCGTGTTTGAGAACACCGTCCCCCGTTCCCGAAGAACTCTTCTACCTCGTTCAACCAATTTGATTCCATGAAAAAACTGTTTTCGGCCTTAGTTGCCGGCTTCGGATCCCTTATTCCTATTTCAGGACAGGAGGAAGCATTGCCAACCTATGAAGCCTATCTGCGAGACGCCGTGGCCGCTACGGAAGAAATCGACGTTTCTCTAAACGAGCCCTCGTGGGCCCAGTTTGACGAAGATATAGGTTACACCCTGGGCAACTGTTTTCCACGGGATGGTTGGAACGGTAGCCGCGCGATTTCCACAACTCAAACAAATGGGGCCCGAACATCGCAGGTATATGCGAATCGTCCTGCTCGCGTTAACACGCACGGAAACAGTTTCAACCAGTGCCATCAAGCGAATGATACCGAAACCTGGTAGGAGTATTTGGCGGGCCATTTGGGAGAGCCGATTCGGAAATACGGAATTGGCGCGTTCGGCGTCTAGCAGGCCTATCGACGCATGTTGCGAGAGGAACAAGGTCCGAACGCGGGAAAGTATGTATTGTTGTATATTTGGGGGGACGATCACATCCGATCGCTCCTGCGTTGCCGCTATGCTTTGATCCAAGAGTGGAATCGGCGGACGAATCAGTCGTAAGGAGTGGGACGCATGTTTCACGGCAACTTTTGGAGCAATGTCGAAATGAATCTGGAAACCGGAGAGCTTGAGGAACATGATAGCCGTATTAGACGTCGCGAAAATCTCCATAGGATGACCGACCCGGATTGGATGTATGAGAATCTTAAGGACGATTTAGCTTTGCAGCTCTACCTTTTGAAGAGAGGCAAGCATGCCACTGTAGAATGGCAGCCCCTCAAACGGCGCGCAGCAGCTCTAGAGACCGACTTCAATCCAGATGTGGAGCGAATAGCCGAGGAGGCAGGCAAATTGCTCGAACGCTATGCCTATACAGGTACGCGATACATTCTGGCTAAGAGTAAGAGCTTTGCCGAAGCCAACTGAAAGCAACTGATGGTACTGCTTTTAGATCCGAGGGGCGCTATGCGTCAGCTCCTGCGAGGAGAACAGCGGGCTGATCAAGAGATCGTCGACTACTTGGATGCCAATCAGTTTCGCTATTTCGACATGAACGAAGTCCATGCAGCGGATTACCGGAATTTCAATCTAGGTATCCCTGCCTATTATAATCGGTATTTCATTGGACATTACAATCCTATGGGAAACCACTTTTCCGTCTACTCGCTGGCGCCGAGGGTGATAGATTGGCTGGAACCTAAATCAGTTACCTATAGGCAGAACTCAGTCCAATCGATTAACTTCAAAGACTATTTATGAGGGCACTAAAATTAAACTAAACCCTGGAAGCCATCTAGATAGTAATTATTCTGCGCTTAGATCGGCGGCAACTAGTTGACCGTCGTTGCGCACAATGACGTGCTTGTAAGCGAAGGCCGGGTGGGCCCAGGTAACGCCGCCGATACGGCTGGGCATTCCGAAGGGGGTGCGATTCACTAATTTACCACGACTTATTTGCTTGTAGCCCTCGGGAGAGAGTTCGGCTATGATAAGTTCTCCATGCTCGTTGAAGATCCATTCACGCTGCCTGGCATCGCCTTGGGCTACGATATGGAGCGTTGCGAATCTATCTGGCTCGACGGCCTCAGTTGATTCCCAAACCTGTTTTCCCGTGAGAAGTTCCAGACAGCGCAGTTCCCCTTTTTGATGAGTGCCATAGATGTAGCCATCTTTTATATACGGAGTGGGAATTAGGCTATGCAAATTGTCCAAGCTTCGGGTGTCGTTCCGGCGCCAAATCTCGGTAATTGCCGTCTTTTCTTCATCTAGGAGAAGGAGGGCGGAGCCGACGTGAGCATTGGTAGTAAATAGGTATCGTTTTCCCTGGTAGGTTGTCAGTATAGGAGTCGATATGCCTATTGGCCATTTGCTGCCTGGCATCGGGTAGGACCAGAAGGGTTTGCCTGTTTCCGGATTGAGGCCGAAAAGTTCGTCCTCTGTGTAGACGACCAGAACCCGCTGGCCGGCTTGATTGATCATAATCGGAGCAACATAGCTGGCGTCGTCGTCTATCGCTCGCCAGAGTTCCTCCCCTGTACGCTTGTTCAGAGCGATAACGCAGGCGGCGGGAGTTCCTCCAATTTGCAAGTAAAGCGAATCTCCCTCGATTATTGGCGACGCGGCTGTCCCCCAACGCGGCATCTCGATTTGGTACTCGGTGGCCAGATCACGTTTCCAGAGAATCTCGCCACTTTTAGCGTCGAAACAATGCAAGTGACCCACACCGCCGAGGCTATAGGCCCGCGATACTTCGCCTTCCGGCCGATCGATCAGTATGGCTGCCCGTGGCCCTGATTTGTAAGCGATGTTGTAGATAGCGGGATACTGGTGTGACCACAGCTTCTCCCCGGTTTCGAAATCGAAGCAATGCACGCGTTCGATCTCATCGGGATCATCCAGTCGATCGGATACGTAGACTCGATTGTCCGCAACGGTTGGCTGGGAGTAGCCAGCTGCGATATTCACTGACCACTTCAAATCGATCCAGCCTTGTTCATTTTTTTTAAGTTTAGCGCTGAGGCCGGATTCACGCCAAACGCCGTCGCGCTCGGGTCCGCGCCACTGGGGCCAATCTTTTTCCGCCAAAAGAGCGAAGGGTAGGGCCAAAGAGATCAGTAGGGCTGGTTTGAATTTAAGCATGATAGCCTCCGGATGGTTTTTGGGTTCGAAGCTGGCGTCTAATATAAGAATAAATGGTGCCCGCGTGGTCGAGGAATAACGGCGCTTTCTTCCAGAAGTGGCAGGGTGTTTGATGAGGTAGGGAGAACGGTTTCGGGGCAAATGCGTCCGCGTATTTTAGACTTAAGCGTAGGAGCGGGTTGATCCCGCGATAGACTCAATAATACCATTACAGAAATTTCGGGATCAAGCCGTTCCTACGGGTGGTCATTAGGTGTGTAATGTTTTCTTGCTGGCTTCAAGTTGATGCGTTTACGCCCAGCGGAAAGAGCGGCAATAAATTCAACATATAAGGTTTAGTAGATATGCCTCTCGAAAAACCGGGCTTGCCGCGTTGGAAGGGAATCGGATTAATTGGCACATGCAGTATGCTTTAGTTTCCCTGTTAGCGTCGGTTCTACTCTCACCCCTCTCAGTAGTCGCAGATACCAAACCAAACATTGTCCTGATCTATGTGGATGATCTTGGATATGGTGATCTTGGTTGTTATGGGTCCGAGCGAAATGATACGCCTCATGTGGATCAGCTCGCGGTTGATGGTATGCGATTTACCAGTTACTATTCCGCTAGTCCGGTTTGCACGCCGTCTCGGGCAGCCCTATTGACAGGCGGCTACCCAGGGCGGGTAAGCTTCGATGCCTTCAAAGAAGATCGGTCGAGCAAGGTGCTGTTTCCGGGCTTTGCGGAAGGCCTGCATCCAGGAGAGCTGCTGCTTCCGGAATATTTGAAGTGGCACCGTTACGCGACCTGTCATGTGGGCAAATGGCATTTGGGAGATCAGCCGGAGCACTTGCCCACGCGACATGGATTCGATTCTTACTATGGCGTCCCATACAGCAATGACATGGCGATTATGCCTCGACGTCCGAATAGCCCGCCTATGCCGTTGTTGCGAAACGAGGAGGTAATCGCGGAGCAACCGAAACAGGCTCCTTTGATTCAAAGCTATACGGAAGAGGCTGTGACCTTTATCCGGGAAAACCAAGATCGGCCTTTTTTCCTCTACTTCGCCCATATGCACGTTCACCTCCCTCATTACGTGATGGATCCGTTTTTGGAAGCATCCCGAAACGGCATTTATGGGGCGGCTGTAGCTGCGGTGGATTGGAGTACGGGCGTCATTGTGGCCGAGTTAAAACGGCTGGGATTGGAGGACAATACCATCGTCATATTTACCTCGGATAACGGCAGCCGTGTGGATGAGCATGGGGGGAGTAATGGAATATTGAGAGGAACCAAAGGGCAGACTTGGGAAGGCGGTATGCGGGTTCCTTGCATCGTGAAATGGCCAGCTCAAATCGAAGCGGGATCCGTATCCAGTGAACTCGTCACAGCTATGGATTTTTATCCCACGTTTGCTTCAATTCTTGGGCAACCGCTCGGAAGTGGCCCCATCCGCGACGGTCATGATGTTACCGCAATCTGGCAAGGCGAACCCGAAGTTCGGTCACCTTACACTGCCTTTTACTATTTTTTGGCCGACCAGCTACAGGCCGTACGTGTAGGGGATTGGAAACTACGGTACAATATCAAAAATCGCAGAAACGTCGACAGGTCTCAGCCTGAGCTTTATAATTTGGCTGAGGACTTGGCCGAGACGAACGATGTGGCCAGTCAGCATCCAGCTATGGTCCAGGATCTCATCCAAAAGATAAACGACATGGGCGATCGTTTAGGTGATGGCTTGCGCGACACCTTAGGTGACGAGCGCCGCCCGCATTCGATTAGCGAAGACCCAAAGCCCTTGACGGAATTCGACGAGGACTACCCGTACATGGAACCGAGTTATCTCCTGAATCAGGCAGGGTGAGCTAAAGGAGCCGCTACCCATTACTCATAGATAGCGCAGTAAAGCTCACGATAGCTATGCAGGCGATTACGGGTCAGGGCGGTCGGTTCCGGTTTTGTGAAACTAGCGTGTTGACCCTTTTTGTCCCCAGTCTCTAGCTTGGGTAGTGTATGGATCATTCTGCCCATCAGCGTTTTCTTGAAGAGGATATGCGGCGTCTCGAAACGTTGATAGCCGAGGCTGCCGGAGCCGATGCTGGACTGCAGGGGAAAATCTCGAGTAAAGAGAATTTTCAGCTCTTGAATCTCGCCTGTGGGGCATGCAACGAGGCCAAGACGCTAGCTAAAGTTTTCGGGGGTAGCTATAGGGCGAATGGCGAAAACCGAAACATGAAGTTTATCGGCCTGGATGTTCGAGCTCGCGAGATCGCGGAGGCGACTGCCCGGTTTGGAAACGATTCGAATTCCCAGTTCGAGTTCATCAACGGGGATGCCACCAAGCTGGATGGCTATCGGCAGCTATCGGGCTCCTTCGACGTAATTTTCATGCGCCACCAGAATCTTTGGAATAGCAAGCGAACCTGGGAGGAGATCTACCACAAAGCCTTGGAGAAGCTGGCGCCTAACGGCCGGCTAATCATCACAAGCTATTTTGATCGCGAACACGAGCAAGCCATCGATGTCATCAAAAACCAAGGCGGACAGCTTCTGGTAACTGAGGCAAACAAGGACTCCCGCAAACTCCCGTTCAATGGTAAATCGGTTGACCGGCATATAGCGGTTTTGAAGAGGAGATAGTGGGGGAAATCTGGTTCGCCCGGAAAAGGTATAGGCTAGCCCGATGATCGCGACACAGCCTGGCAGTGCAGTATAGTAACGCGGTTATCGAGGCGCTAGCTGACGTTTGCGATAGGTTCCCCTCGAATCGGAGGTAATGCTGGCCTTGCCGATTGATCGTCGTCTCGGGCTTTCGCGAATAGATATATTTCGGGGTAGCCCTGAAGCGTTGAATACAAGTGCTGTGAGCTCCGTTGCGTAGGTCTGATTTCGGCCTCTGTTTCCGTTGGAAACAATTCGTTCTACTATCCGAATAGGTTCATTGAGCGAATAGCTTCTGGCTTGGCGCACAAGTGGCGGATTCAATTTCAGTTTTCCTTCGAATATCGCTCCATACTTGGCGGTCGTTACGCCTCCTTTGCTTTCGGGCGGAACAACATGACCCGAAAAAGTTCCGTGTGAGCCACAAAACAGTATGGCTTGACCGCCGAGCAAAAGATGAGGCGAATCGCCGTGCCACACGCCCTCCCTAGGCGGAAATTCCTTTTTCTTTGATAGGACGCCTCGCGAATGCGATGTATCAGCGATGATGCAAGGTGCGATTACTGAAAGAGGGATAATGGAGAATCGTATCATATTCGGTTCTTGGGGCAGCTTTGGATTCCCACAAATCTAGGAGACTTTGTGTCATTTTCAAATGGGCTAACAAGAAATTCTAGATGGACCGTTTGTACCAAATTGGAGAACAAATAAAGCGATTGAACCAGAGAGGCCACTGTCTATGAAGAGGGATCGATCCTTGGGGAATCCGTCGACCGGCATCTGGCCATACTTGGGAGGAAATATTTAGCATTGGATGCGAACGTCTCCACGCCGTTTGGTTATTGATGGGCAGAGCATATTCCATTTCTATTTTCGGAACATGCAGCGCCGTTACTTTTTCTGAATTGGTTTTCAGAATACCCAAACGAGCCCGAATGACGAAACACTACCAACTTCACACTTTTAGACGATGGATATCGAAGATGAAAAGAATGTTCTGGGCGGCAAGCTGCAGCCTTGTAGCATGGAGCCGTTGACAGGATTTCATCGAACCGGTCGCTGCCAGACGGGTCCGTACGACCATGGTTGCCATGCGGTTTGCGTTCAGGTGACAGAGCCATTTCTCGAGTTTTCGAAATCCGTCGGAAACGATCTCAGTACGCCACTCGAGGCTTATGGTTTTCCGGGGCTTAAGGCGGGGGATCGATGGTGTCTCTGCGCAGAGCGTTGGGTGCAGGCTTATGAGGCAGGTTCAGCGCCTATCGTCATTCTAGAAGCCACCAGTGAAGCGGCATTGAAGCACATCTCGCGCGGTGTTCTCGAAGAATTCGCACTGGTTGAAACAGACTAGCCGACTAGGCTTTTGGACTCCTCAGAATTACAAAAATCCCCACTTCATTCGAGGCGGGGATTTTTGAAGTTGAATAGGAATTTCGCCTATTGGCAGCTCTCGCAGATTTCTGGTTCCTGCGAGGTGGCTTGCTTGCCTTGGGCGACTACGCCGCGGAGTTCTTTTTTAGCTCCGATGGTGGCTTTTTCGATGTTGGAGGCTCCTAGTGTGCGGAGGTAGTACGTGGTCTTGAGTCCGTGTCTCCAGGCGGCCCGATACATATGAGAAAGCGTCTTCATGTCCGGCGTGGCCAGGAACAAGTTGACCGATTGACTCTGGTCGATCCACTTCTGGCGTCTTGCAGCGGCCAATACGAGCCAGCTATAGTCTACCGCGAAGGCGGTTTTGTACTTCAGCTTGATGTCTTCGGGGATTTCCTCGATTTCGTCGAGTTCGCCATCGAAGTACTTCAAGTTGTTGAGCATATCCGTGTTCCAGAGCTCTCGAGCTTTGAGGTCGCGAACCAGGTGCTGGTTGAGAATGGTGAACTCCCCGGAGAGGTTACTCTTAACGAAGAGGTTCTTGTAGGCCGGCTCGATACAGGGGGATGTACCGGTGATGTTGGAAATGGTCGCCGTGGGAGCGATGGCCATAACGTTGGAGTTCCGCATGCCTTGCTTGGCGATTTTCTTGCGTATCGGTTCCCAGTCGAGCTTGCCGCCGCGAGGAACGTCGACGTGCTGTCCCCGTTCTTCCTCGAGGATGTCCAAGGTGTCTTGAGGAAGCAGTCCGCGATCCCATTTCGATCCCTTGTAACTAGCGTAGGCGCCGCGCTCCCCAGCTAGATCGCTGGAAGCTTCGATAGCGTAGTAGGCGATGGCCTCCATAGCTTCGTCGTTGAACTCCACCGCTTCCTGGGAAGCGAATGGAATGTCCCGAATGTAGAGGGCGTTTTGCAGCCCCATGACTCCGAGACCAATGGGTCGGTGGGCTTGATTGGAACGCTTGGCCGCTTCGGTTGGATAGTAATTGATGTCGATAACATTATCGAGAGCCCGGATCGCAATACGCACCGTTTCGTTGAGCTTCTTGTGGTCGATATTGCCATCCTTGTCCAAGTGCTGGTCGAGAACGACGCTGCCGAGGTTGCAAACGGCGGTTTCGTCATTGCTGGTATTGAGCGTGATCTCGGTGCAGAGATTGGAAGAGTGGACGACGCCTACGTGATCCTGAGGCGAGCGCACGTTGCAGGGATCCTTGAAGGTGATCCATGGGTGGCCGGTTTCGAAGATCATGCGGAGCATTTGCTTCCACACTTCGATAGCCGGCACCGTCTTGGACCACATTTCTCCCTTTAGGGCCTTCTCTTCGTAGGCCAGGTACTTCTCTTCGAAATTCTTTCCGTAGCTATCGTGCAAGTCGGAAACATCGCTAGAGCGAAAGAAACTCCATTCGCCGCGTTCCTCCATGCGCTTCATGAACAGGTCTGGAATCCAGTTGGCCGTATTCATGTCATGGCAACGGCGGCGATCGTCGCCTGTATTCTTGCGCAGCTCTAGGAAGTCGTAGAGATCGTTGTGCCAGGTTTCCAAGTAGGCGCAACCGGATCCGCGTCGCTTGCCCCCTTGGTTCACCGCGATGAGCAAGTCGTTGTGGAGCTTGAGGAAGGGGACGATGCCCTGGCTTTCGCCATTGGTGCCGGAAATGTAGCTGCCGGTGCCGCGAACGGCGGTCCAGCTGCCACCCAGTCCGCCAGCCCATTTAGAGAGATAGGCGTTCTCGGCGATACCGCGCTGCATGATGCCTTCGATAGAATCGTCAACGAAGTAGAGATAGCAGGACGAAAGCTGGGAGTGGCAGGTGCCGGAATTGAAAAGGGTAGGGGTGGAAGAGCAGAAGCGTCGGCTCTTGTAGAGCTTGTAAAGGGCCTTGGCCTTAACTTCCTTTTCCTCTTCGGCAATGAAGAGCCCCATGGCGACGCGCATCCAGAAGAATTGCGGCGTTTCGATTCGGCGGGCGTGCTCAAGCCCTTTTGACTTATCGATAATCAAATAGCGGTCGTACAAGGTTTGTACACCGAGGTAATCGAACTCCAGGTCCGCCGAGGGATCCAAGCTTTGGGCCAGTTTATCGATATCGTAGTCTTTGAGCTTTTCGTTCAGTCGGCCAATGGCGATGCCGTGACGGACGTACTCTTTGAATTTCTTTTGATGAAGGCGTTTTAGTTCGCGAACGCCATGCTTGACGATGTCCCAGCCAAGAACCTCTTCGTAGACATAGGAAAGCTGAATGCGGGCGGCGAATTTAGCAAAATCGGCATCGAGCTCGATCAAGGTTCGGGCATTCAGAGTAATGGTTTTCTGGAGACCATCCTCATTGATGTCATCGAATATGGAGCGTCGTAATTCGCTTTCGATCTCTTCAGCTGAGAGGGAAAGATCGAGCCCTATCATGGCAAACTCGATCCGCTTCTTTAGATCGACGCCGTCCCAGAAGAAGGTGTTTCCTTCGTCGGTTTTGACGACGACCATGGAGTTTTGCTCGGGCGTGTCGACGCCTTGCTGAGCTTCCGCTTCGCGAAGGGCTCGCCGCTGGGCTCTATATAGAATGTAGTGTTCCGCAACTTTGAAGTGCCCATGCCGCATTAGTTCCTCTTGGACCATGTCCTGCACTTCCTCGATTTGCACGAAGGCCTGGCCCGAGGCTTCGAGCCTCTCGGTGATAGAGCGGGCCACCGCTACGGCTGGATCGGAATTCATCTCAAGAGTTAGGAAGGCCTTACGGACTGCGATCTCGACCTTCTGTTCCTTCCAGGGAACCACCTGCCCATTGCGCCGGATGAGCCGGAGCGTTTTCAGACCCATGCTTTGGTCGGCGGCTAGCTTTCGTTGGCGGTTCATAAGCATGCTCTTGGCGACGTCATAAGCGTCATTTTCCACCAGCGTGCGTTCGATGACGTCGTAGACTTCCCCGAGGTTGAATCGGGTTTCCATGGTCGAGGACGATTTTTCCTCGAGCTTTTCGCATACTTGCTTGGCGACGATTTGGACCCAGTCCCGATTCTTGTCAGTGAAAATTTCTTTTTCGTTCTTGGAAAGTAGCACATTGGCCAAGGCATTGCCAATGGTGTCCATGATCTCGTTTTGATCAAAGGTAGCCTCGCCTTCGTGGGTAACGACATGGATTTTCGAATCGGCTGAATCTTCCTTATCGCTGTCGCCCTTCCGCCAATCATATTCCAGCATTTTCTCGCGAGCGGTGGAAACGAGGCGTTTTAGGGCAAGGTCTTCTTCGAGGCTGGGATTGATCATAGGTTTGCTTAAATTAAGAAGTGAGAATCAAGATTTAAGAGGTGGGGTTCTTAATTGAGGATGATGAATGATGAACGGGTAATGAATGGTGAATCGTTAATGTTGATGAACAGATGAAGGAGGCGCGAATGGACGAAGGGATAGCGGAAAGAGAGAATTAGGCCTCTCCACTTCTTAATTCCGCCTTCTTAATTCCTACTTTTAATTAGAGGTCGTCGTCGCTTTCGATATCGAGCGAAGAGGCTTTTTGGTACTCGGTGACTCGCCCTTCGAAGAAGTTTTGCTCCTTCTTGATGTCCATCATTTCCGCCAGCCAGGGCAGCGGGTTTTGGACATTGCCGATCAGGGGATCGAGGCCGACGCCTTCCAGGCGCCGGTCTGCAATATAGTCGATGTATTGCAGAAAATCTTCTTTGCGCAGGCCTATGGAGTCCATGGGCAGGCAATCGTTGATGAAATCTTTTTCCAAGGCGATGGCTTCGGCCATGGTTTCGCGGAGCTCTTCCTGGAATTCGAAGGTCCAAATATCGGGGTTCTCATCCACCAGCTCCATGAGCAGGTTGCGGAGCAACTCGATGTGGTTGGATTCATCTCGAAGTGTGTAGCGGAACATCTCCCCGATTCCCCGGAACTTGTTTTGCCGGTAGAGAGATAGGATCATGCCAAACATCCCGTAAAACTGAGTGCCTTCCATGCATTGGCCGAAAACGAATAGATTCTTGGCGAAGATCTGCTTGTTGCGGGTTTCCGTCAGATCCATGTCGCGCCTGAGCCCGTGAGAAGTACGGGTAACGAATTCGTTTTTCTTAACGATGGTATCGATGTCCTCGAACATCGCTTCGCACTCGTGTGGGTTGATGCCCAGGGAGCTAATCATATAGAGAAGGGAGTCCGCATGAATATTCTCTTCGTGGCTGTGGCGACCGAGCACCAATTTGAGTTCTGGGGCCGTCACTCTCTCCCTAATGACGTGTATCATGTTATCCCCTACAATCCCTTCGGCCGCTGAGAAATAGCCAACACCCATCATGATGATCCAACGCTCGATATCGGAGATTAAGGTGTTGTCCTTCCACTGTTCGATATCGCGATTCATGATGATATCTTCGGGCTCCCAGTGGTTGGCCTTCATGGTTTTGTACAAGTCGTAAGCCCAATTGTATTTCAGCGGAAGAAGGTTAAAGCACATGGATTCGCGTCCATTGATGACGCGTTTTTCCGCAAATGCTTTTTCCGCTTTCTCTTGGTCTAGCAGGAAGGTCTTATTGCCGACTGTGTAGGTTTTGTCCATAGGTGCGAATCGCTGTGGTTTTTGGATCGATTTAAGGCTGTTTTTGACGTGAAAATGTTGAGCAAAGAGCAAAAAGGAACACATACGCCAAGGACTGGCGATTTTAAGTTGTTTTTAGTTATCCACTCCTTGCTAACCACTAGATGGTGTGGATTTAGAGAAGATGACCACAAGATATTGTGATGATTTTTCTTACGTCAATGCGTTTCGGACGCTTTTTCTTAAGAAAATTGCTACAATTTTGAGGCTTGATTTAGCTAAGGACTTCATTCTCAAGCGCTTGTCTCCAAATCGGAAGAGTCCTAAAAAAAATGCGCATTTTTTGCCGAGCTTTTCAGCATCAATTATAAGCATTTTCCGAAGCTTCAGATTCGCTTGGTTCTTCCCGTTGCGCTCCGCGAAACAGATTCCATTTCGGCTCCGCGATTGTACCGGTAAGTTGGACTTCGAAGATGCCGGTAAAGATGTCCAGCACGCGGGCGGGAAGTTCGAAGATGGGCACGGATCGGAATGGCTGGAGCTGAGCTGTAAAGTCGAGTTGCCCTTCCGCGAGGTCGTAGTTTCCTTCACTCCTGATTTGGGCAACTCTTCCTTTGAGCCGCAATTCGGGAAAGCGAACATAACGCTTTTCTACGTCGAACGCCCCATCTGCGTCTTCGAATCTCAGGGTAGTGATAGGCAATCCAGCACTGTCGAAAATGCGCGAAAGGCCCCCGAAAAGCTGTAGTTGGTAGAAGTCGGCTCCAGAAATCTGATACGTCCCTTTGCCGTCGAAAGAAAGGGAGTTTCCAACTATGCCGCTTCCACTGAATTCCAAATTGGCGGTTCCGCCGTAGTTGGCGAGTTCTTCTGGCGGGAACTCTTTAGCGGCGCTCTCCTCGTCGTTAGCGGCGAAGTAGATCGCGGAAGCCTCGAGCGTGTTTCCGAAGTGGGCTTCGCTGAGGGTGACTTTGAGATCGATTTCCTCGCCGCGTACTTCGGCGTTGGCGTCAACGATTCCATTGGCGAGACCTGCTCGGATAGTTGGGATGCTAACCTGATCGTTGGATATGAGAATATCGGCTTCAAGCGAGTCTAGCGGGAAGTGATGGTAGCTTATGGGCTCGTCGGTTTCGATAGCGAGGTCGATATCGTATTGGAATACGCCTCTCTCTCGAATGCTCGAGGCAGTAGCCTGGACCTTAGGAGCGACGAGGTAGTCATAGGGTTCGAGGATATCCTCAACTTTTGAACGAAGCTCATAGAGCACATCTGGGCCTACGTTAAGATCCGTTGTCGATTTCGCGTCGATCCATATGGCACTCAATTTGTTTTTCTGGTCGCGAGGATCGACGGCGATGGAGAATTGGCTCTCGCCTCGGAGGGAGCCGTCAGCTCGTTTCAGAGACATATCATAGAGATCGAAGTACCGCTGCCGTATGTACATGCGAGATTCGACCTCTTCCATGGCATGCCCACGCAGCCCAAGGTTTTTGCCCAAAGCGTAGCCCGTTAGGCGAAGCGTTTCTGGACGCCTCACGATTTGCTCTGAATCCATCAGACAGTAGAAGCCTTCCTCTGGAAACTGGAAGTTCTCCCACAGTTCGATCCACCAATTCGCGGGAATCCAGCCATTGACTGTGCTGGGATTAAATAGCCCGTCAATGAGAACGCGCCGCCGTTTGCTATCCAGATCGAAATCGACAGATAAACGCCCATTTTGAGGGCCGCTTCGGAGCCAAATGTTGGGGACCTGGATATAGTTTCCGTCGATAGTCGCCTCAGCGATTGTCTGGTCGAATCGGGCCCCGAGGGAAGTAACCTGTTTCGCGACCAAGGAAGCCTTAGCGGATCTCGGTTTCCATGAACCTTCAAATTCCGCTAGAATGCTAACATCGGCTTGCCCGTCAAAGCGAGCGAACTCGTTAATGGGTATAGAGGCCAGTTGAGGAGAGAGCTCTATCGCGATGCCGGAGAGTAATTCTATTAGGCCATTGGTTGGAGAGCCCGAGAGTAAGGCTTTTCCCGTTTTGGATTCAAAATCTGCGTTTCCAGCGAAGTTCCAGGATGAATCGGCGATTTGAACCTGACCCGTGGCGTTCCAGTGAGTAAGGGAGTGTGGCTCAACGGTAGTAGTAATATTGGTAATGTATTCGGATTCCTGGCCCATGGAGCTAATCGCGCAATGGAATGAATCGGGCAACCATTGATCGTGCCCGGGGAAATCGTTCCACAAAGCGGTTATGCTAGCGGCTTTGACATGGATATTTTCGGGTCCACTCACAGATTCCAATTGGGCGTCGATGCGGAGCGGGGCTTTCTCGGTTGCGTTTGCCGCAAGCGATATGCCGGTTGCCGAAAAGCGATCTTCCCAACGGGCCGAATCCGCGCTGAGGGAAGCGCGAATTGAACGCGGTTCGTTCCTGACGGATCGAACAGCGATATTAGCTTCTAGACCAGATACTCGATTGAGGTAGTCTTCGTACTCCCGAGCCTTTTTGTGGAAGGCAATTAATCTTTCTGTGAGTGGCAAGGGCTCTTCTTCCGGCTCGTCTAATTCTAATGTGGCTAGATTTACAGTGCCGTTCATCGTCAGCCGGGCATCGCTAAACTGCAATGTCGACCGCTGAATTACCCAACCTGAACGAGTATTCGCGGTAGCCAGATCTATTTTCTCGACTAGAGGCTCGGGAAGCCCGGTACGGGATAGCATGGCCGGGGCGATGATAGATCCATTATCCACGTAGAGCTCGTTCAGCCGTGTCCGTCCGAAGATCATGAGGGCGGGGTTCACCTTGACGATTATGCGGTCGGCCCGGGCGATCTCCGATTGCAGGTCTGTCGATTCAATGATTGGCTGATCTATGGTGATGCGTCCACTAGGCTGTATCCGGATTCCAGACATACTAATAGAAGCTCCTTGGGATTCGAGCTCCTTTTCCAAAAACTGGACGAGAAATCGGGGCATATCCGTCTCGTCGAGGGTGACGACGTAGGCGAATAGCCCGACTAGCAGAGTCAGTACTACAACTCCTAGCGTATAAACGAAATCGAGAGTCGCTTTGCACAGCAGACAAGCGCCGCGCCAGGCGTAATTACGTTTCGATTTACCCTTGGACTGCAACGGTCTTCTAGTTCTAGCCTTCCGAGGCGTTAGCGGGTTCGCTCTGGGTGCCCGGTAGCGGGATATTCGGGTCGAAAGGCTCTTGGGGAGCTTCTCGCATAACCCGATCGAATACTGCTGAGCTAAATGCGTCGATGAAGGCCTGCTCGAATTCGAAAACGGCGCCTACATCGATCGAGCCCCCGACGAGAAAAGGCCCGCCTGTGAGCTCGGAAATGTAGAGCTCAGCCGTTTCCGTTTGCCCTTCCTCCACGTTTGTCCACTGGTAGGTGGTTTTCAATAGATATGCCCAAGACTGGCGTTTTCCCGCGATCGTGACGTTAGACGTGTAGTTATCGTTTAGGTACGACTTTATAGTGAGAGGAGTCAGAGCGCTTACTAGGTCCATGGGCAGATTGCCTTGGTCAATAGCCGAATCCAGAATCGTCTCCCCATTGGATAGGCGCGTAATTGTCAGGCGGTTGACAATAGCGTCATCTGGAAAATTGAAAAGCTGCCTATCGTTATATCGAAAAGCGTCGTCGGGAACCATTTCCAGAATGTCGTTAGAAACAAGATACACGTAATCGGCTTCAGCGAGCTTCACGTACCGGGTGGATCGGTCTTCCCTATTGGGATCGCCTATTAGCAGGGTTTCCGCTTTCGGAGCCTGCATTGTTTCCTCTTTGTCCTTGAACCGATCGGAGGTAACGCTGATAGAGAACTCGGGAAACTCGAGGCCGTATGATTCAAGATCGGCGGCGGTGGGGGCGTCGTGGATAAATCCCGATGTACTGCTTGTGGCGACAGCTTTGATCCGGTTTAGCCACTCCAAGGCGGTTTCGACGGCCTGCGATGAGCCCTTCTGCCTCTGAAGCCCTTGTTCCTCGTCGGGAATAAGAATCTCCCATTCATCCGTTTTGGATTCATTGGGTTCCAGCTTTTGCAAGGAAAAGACTTCAGTCCCTCCTCGTTCGAATGAAACGGAGCTAGCGAATTCGGTATCGATTTCGAATACCCGTCGGTCGCGAAGGTTAGTCTGGGCGTTTTCCACTTCGGGAAGGTAGTCGATCTCCATTTCAAAAACGGTAGGCCGATTCTCGAGTTTGGCGTAGCGAATGGAGGGTTGCTCCGGTTCGACTGGATTACCGATTTCCAAGGCCTCTCGAGTTAGATCGGATTCCATGGCGATTCGGAGGAAAGGCTCCTCTAATCCAAATAGAGCCAAATCGACTGGCGTAGGCTGGAGGATCCTCAAGCTCTTAAGTTCAAGCAGTTTGCCGAGAAGCGTATTCACTTCAAGGGTATCGGCTCGGGTACGAATGGGAGTTTCAAATACCCACTGCTCGTCGTTCTTCGTGACTCGTGTGCGCAAGTTGTTTGCTGGGCTCAGCTGCAGATTCCAAGAGTCGACTTCAAAAATGCTGGACCGAAAGATCCTCGGATTCCGTAGATCTTCGATATCGATGGACAGACTGTCGACTAGGCTACGATCTACCACATGGATTTGAGAGCGATCCGATGAAAGTAAGTACAGATGCTCTCCAACCTCAGTGGCGTGCCCGACACCGACGGTATCGCGATTACCCTGGCTTCCGAATTCCAAAGTGAGCTCGGGGGGAGCTAATCCGTAGTCGCTCAAGACCGAACCGGCTTGAACGAGCCTATCCGTATCGAATGAAACCTTTGTATCCAAGAATTGTAGCTGAGTTAGTATACGCTCGACAGCGAACGCATTGGCGGGCCAGCGGTAGGGCTCGGTAAGCATCCAGCCGTTTTCTAGGCGTTCCAGGGTCAAGGATCGATTCGAATCTCGGTTTGAAATTCGCAGATAGTCGATATCAACGGCGAGGGCGCCTAGAGCGTTGCTGTCGTCTGGGTCGATTTCCAAGCGGTCTTCCCACGGATCTACGTAGAATATGAAGGTGAGTAGACCCAGGAGGATGACGAGCAGAGTCAGTGTGATTTTTAGGCGCATATGTGCGGTTATTGCCGTCTCGCTAGGTACATAAGGATACCCAGCAGCCCAACTAGGACGGGCGGGCCTAGCCAAATTAAATAGCGAGAAATAAGAAGCTGTTCCATGCTTAGGTCTAGCTTGACCTTGCGTATGGGTCGAGGCGGGATTTTCAGTTGGGCGACCCGATCGATGGCGTAGTTGATCGTGTTCATCGCCAAGAAGAGGTTGCCAGAAGCGCTGATGCGGTTGTTGGTGAGAAAGTTTGAAGTGCCGAAAACGATGAGCCGCCCGCCGGGGATGCTGATACCGAGGGAGGAATCGACTTTCCTTTCGGACACTGCTGCCACTCGCACGGGACCTTTGAGGTCTACAGTAGAATCGTATTCGGGAGATTGGTCGCTTCTGTAATCCTTCTCGGCCCAACTCTCGTCGGAGGTGGCCATTATTTCTCTCACCAAGAGTGATTCATCGATGGGTCGACCAGGATCCTCTCGTACTACTCGCGCACGGTCTGTGACCAAGGTCATATTCAAGCGAAGCAGTTCGTTGGTTATGGGATGGGGGGCGAAACGGCGTATAAGGAGATCTCCCCCTTCAATTTGGCTATTACGACTCGTTTCTACCGCTATGGCATCGTCCGCCAGAATTCCCCATTCGAAAAGCAGATCTTCGAGTCCGTGCTTGGCCCCTGGCTCAATCATGAGGATAACTCGGCCGGAGTTTCGTCTCAAGTAGCTCTTGACGATCTCTTGCTCACGAGGGAGAAACGGTGATCGAGGCGCGGGTATAATCAATAGTCTAGCGTCGTTGGGAATTTCCGAGATCGTGGAAAAGTCCAGCGTTTGAGTCGCGAAATTCTGGCTTTGAAGTTCATCCACGAATTTGGAGATCCCTTGGTCCGGAGAGAAGCTTCCGGGATCTAGTTCGCCGTGCCCAATGGCGAAGTAGATTTTCGGCTCATCGTCTTGAGATATTTCCAGTATCTTCTGGGTAAAAACAGTTTCTCCAAGGAATTCCTGAATATCGCCTTTGGAAACATTGTATAGCTTATCGATATCGACTATCTTGTTCTGAGCTCCAGGATTGAATACGATGACGTTTTCCTTGGTGACGCCCAATTCTTTTGCCCGTCGAGCTTGCTGATAGATATTCAGGTATTCCACGCGCACCCGATTTTCACCCTGATTGCGAGTTTCGTACTCGTATTCGCTTAGCAATGACTTGACGTCATGGTAGATGTCTCGAATTCCGAGGTCGCGGCTCTGCTCAGACAGCGTTACGACGATATTGATTGGCTGCTGAAGCTGTATGAGGTAAGCTACCGTCTGGGCGGACAAGGTGAAGGAGCGGTTCAGCGTTGTGTCGAACCGGGTGTAGGAACGCATGGCGATCGTATTGATCGCCGCAAGTATCAGGAAGACGAGGAGAAATTGTACGACGGCGTGTAGGCGATCGGCGATGCGATTGGACTGGTAGGATTCGATGAGACTCATCGTATTAGCTCGCTCCCTCCCGGTATTCGAGAATGAGTATGCTCAAGAACAAAAACGCCAGGGAACAGCTCCCATAGAGGACAATCGCTCGCGTGTCGACTATCCCGGAAGAGAAATCTCTCATATGCTGCAAGACATCCGTATGTTTGGCCAGCACGTCTATCCATTCCGGTCTGGAAAGAAAGGGTAGGGCGAGATCCTCTAGGTAACTCCCGACAACGATGAACCCAAACACCATGGAGAAGCTGGCGATGCCTGCCACTAATTGGCTGCACGTGAGGGCGCTGGAAAAGATGCCGAGACTCAAGAAAAGGGTTCCGCTGACCGCGATGTAGGCGTATCCTCCAATTATTGGATACGGATCGAAAAGGGAATCCTCTTGGACAAAGGAGTAGAACAGAATGTGGAAGCAGCCAGTGAAGGCCCAAAGCACCGCGTAATAGAGGTATCCAGCAGTGAATTTCGATAGAATCACCTCGGTCGCGGTTACGGGCGTGGTCATGAGGGTTTCAATCGTTCCGCGAGACCGCTCTTCCGAGACGCTTCTCATAGTAAGAAGCGGCACCATGAAGAATACCGGGACGAAAAAGAGCCGGAAGAAAGTGATCGAGGGATTTTCTTCTTTTGGATCGCGAGCGTAGTCCACGAGAATCAGTTGGAAGAGAAAACCCATGATCAAAAGGAAAAGGAATGCGGCGATATACGTGCTGGGACTGACCAGCAGTTTCCAAAGTTCGGAGCGGAGCAAGGTAGTGAAATGCCTCATAGGGACGCGACAGTCTTAACTTGCCGTTGAGATCTCCGTCTTCTCCGGATTCTCGTCGGACGACGGTTGCTTTTTAGCGAGGTCTGTATCCAAGGTTTCCCAGCTCCTTCGCGTGGCTGCCAGAAACACGTCTTCTAGTGGAGCCTGGCGTTTGCGAAGCGACCGCGCTCTAATGAGGGGATTTCCAGCCAAGCAGCTGAAAATCAGTTCTCCATAATCATGATTCCCGGGGATTCGGATAGAGACTTTGGAAAAGCCGCGTTCGTCGGCTTCCTCGAATTGGGTCACTTCGAGATCTGTAGCCACGGTCTTGAGGGAATCGCGTAGATTGGTCAGGTCGCCATTGATTTCCAGTTCGTAGATAGTGGAATTGATGAAGGCTTCCCTGAGTTCGTTAGGGGTGCCTTGACCCACTATCTTGCCGCTGTTGATGATCATCACCTGGTCGCAGGTCATCTCGATTTCAGGCAGAATGTGGCTGGAAATGATGACGCTCATCTTGCCTCGCAAGCTGGCGATCAGATCCCTGATCATGATGACTTGATGGGGATCTAGACCGATTGTTGGCTCATCCATTATGATCACTTCGGGATTGGCCATTATGGCGTCTGCGATACCGACCCGCTGACGGAAGCCTTTGGATAGTTTGCCGATTATGCGGTCCTGCGCCCGTGTCAGGTCGCAGCGTTCCATAACCTCATCGATGCGTTTGCCCCGGTTACGGGGAGGCAGCTCTTTCAAGCGGGCTCTCGATTTCAAGTATTCGCGTACCCGCAACTCCTGTGGCAGCGGATTGTTTTCCGGCATGTATCCGATGCGGCGCTTGATTTCGTGAGGATTGCTTGCGACCGAGATTCCGCAGATGCGAGCAATGCCAGAAGTCGCTCTAATATAACCAGTTAAAATACGCATCGTAGTGCTTTTCCCGGCTCCATTGGGCCCTAAGAATCCGACAATTTGCCCCTTTTCTACCCGAAATGATATACCCGCGACAGCCTCCAGTTTCCCAAAGCGCTTGTGGAGGTTTTCCACTTCTATCGTGTATTCTGGCTGATCCTCTGACTTGGGCATGCTTGTGATACTAGATCGGCAATTTTAGGAAAGAAAGCGGCGCTTAACCAACGCGGCAATCCCAATATCTTCATTTGTGGGCGCGGACTCGATTGAATGAGCGATTTAGATAATCCTGATTAAGCATTAGACGCTCGTGGATAGGGCTGCATTCACTTTTCGATTGTCACCTCGCCCGCTCGGATTTGAACCCTGGATCCATCTTCTCTTTCGAGAACCAAGGCCCCATGAAGATCGATTCCTCGAGCGATTCCGGAAATGCGGGACTTTCCGTGCAGGAGGCTGATTTTTCGGTTAGTCAAGAGATCGTAGTCGCTCCACATCTCCTTCATTGCGGTTCGGTAGCTATCCGCAATAAACTGGTCATAAGCTTGGTAAACGCGGCCGGCGAGGATGGCGGTAAATTGGTTCAAGTCCGCCTTTCTGCCGGTGATTTGCCGGATAGATGCGGCAATTGATTTAAGCTCAGCTGGCCAGTCTGCCGTTGAACTGTTGATATTGAGGCCCACGCCGAGGATCAGTTCGCGTGTATGATCGGAATCCATACGGGCTTCGGTCAGAATGCCGGCTACCTTTTTTCCATCGATATGGATATCGTTGGGCCATTTGACATTGCTCTGTATGCGGAAGTAGCTGTTCAAGCAGGCGCAGATGTTGACCCCCATCCAGAGCGTAAAGGTAGAGAGTCGGGCGGGCGGAACGCGAGGGCGAAACGCGAAGCTGGCGTAGAGATTTCCATTTTCCGCGCTGTGCCATTCCCGGCCGAACCGACCTCTTCCTTGCGTCTGGCTGCTAGAAAGAACGAGGATAGGATCCGTAGCGTCGTTGGCGAGCAGTCGCTCTGCTTCGGAATTGGTGCTGTCGATCTCCTCGTGGGCGATGACTCGCAACTCTTGGGCGTGGCTGGGGAGCATCGCCTGGATCAGGCTTTGATTTAAGGTTTCGGGATAGCGAGCGATTCGGTAGCCTTTGCTTCGAACCGCCTCGAATTCGAAACCTTGCTCCCGCAGCTTCTCCATATGGGCCCACACGGCTACTCGCGAAATCCCGAGGCGATCGGCTAATGAGTTTCCCGAGGCGAAATTCTGTTTTGCCGCCAGCAGCTCGCCAAGTATGAGCGATTCCTTGCTCATGGGTGGCGGATGATTTCCTGCAGGCGGTTTTTCTGGCATGGCTATTCGCTATAAGGCGCAGTCCCAATCGAGGCCGATATCGACCCAAACGCTCTTGTGAACCAAGGCTCCTGTTGAAATGAAATCGCAACCAATGGCGCGATAGTCCGCGATTGTATCCAAAGAAACATTCCCACTAATTTCCGTTACCGCTTGGTCGCCTATCAAGGCCTGGGCCTTTTGCAAATCGGGCAGGGTGAAGTTGTCGAGTAAAATGATATCCACCTCTCCCTCGAGGGCGGCGTCGATCTGATCGAGGCGATCCACTTCCATCTCGATTAGCAAACCCGGATTCTCCTGCCGGGAAAGCCGCGTGGCTTGGCGGGTGGCGGCCCGCAGGTCATTCCCGAAGGCGGCTAGATGGTTATCCTTGAGCATGACGCGATCGAAAAGCCCCATGCGATGGTTCCACCCTCCGCCGCAAGCAACGCTATACTTTTCGAGGTACCTGTATCCTGGAGTGGTTTTTCGCGTATCCAGAAGCCGGGTGCGGGAGTCGCCCAGCCGATCTGTAAATCGGCGAGTGGTGGTGGCTATGCCGCTAAGTCGCTGGAGGAAATTCAGGAGTGTTCGCTCTATCGTCAGAACGGATTGGCAGGGCCCCGATATTGTGGCAATCGGTTTGCCTGGGGGAATCCATTCTCCATCTTCAGCGCTTTTCTTGAAATCCAGACGTTCATCAAAGCAATTGAGAATTTCATACGTTAGCGGAAGCCCACTTAAGCAAAGAGGCTCGCGCGCTCGGAGCGTTGTTTGGATGTGCTGGACAGAGTCGAGTAGAGCGCTGGATCGATCTCCTTTAAGCTCGGGCTTGGCTACCAATCCTGATCCGGTTAAATCTTCTTCGAGGGCCAGACCGATCAATTTTCGGATCGGCTCCGGATCGAGATCCTCCCAGCGGATTTTCCGACAGCAGGCTTCGAGGATTTTTTTTCTAGTAGTCGTCACTCGATGAGAGTTATCTGAGCTGAGATTGGCCTAATAAAGGCAAAAATGCCAACGGGGAGAATAACTGAAAACGATAGCGATGGATATTGAAGCATTTGAATCGAGTTTGGAGTCAGGCGGAGAGCCGCCCGCTGAACTACGCGACGAGCTCAAAGCCTTGTGGCATGACGCCAAGGGGGACTGGGGAAAAGCTCATGAATTGTGCCAGAGCGCGGGATCACGCGAAGGTGATTGGGTGCATGCATATTTGCATCGAGTCGAAGGCGATTTGTCCAATTCTTCGTATTGGTATCATCGCTCGGGCCAGCCTAAATGCGAAGGGTCGCTCAAGGAGGAGTGGCGCTCGATTGTCCAGGAACTGCTCTCTCGCTAAGCAAGACTCCACTTCGTCATCAAACCCTGACAGTGCTCGAAAACGCTTCGGTCTTGCCGGGACTCACCCAATGGAGGCCCACGTCGTTTTCTGGACTATTGGGTGGCCCCATCCAAGGTTCGATACAGAAGAAGGGAGAAGCGTCCGACTGCGTCCAAGTCACCACTGCGTATCCGGGATCAGGATCGTTGTCTGCCCCAACTTCGATCTCCAGCTTGGAATCGTCCATCGAGCAATAGCAGTTTACCATTGGCTGCGTCAGTTCGTAATGGATTCGGTCTACGAGTTCAGGATTGGCCACAGAATCGGTTTTTTTGAAGCTATCGATAGGAAATAGTCGTCCATCCGCGGCATGCTTGCATGCTTTGCTGGCGGGAATGTTTATGGTGTAATCACGGCGCTCTGTCCCGTCCGCCCAGGGAAGGTTGAAGTAGAAATGATTGCCAGCGGACCAGGGGATGGAGACTTTATCATTGTTCTTTAGCCTCAGTTCCACGGTTAAGCCGTTGCTTTCAAATCGATAGATGACTTCGAAATCGTACTGAAAGGGATAGGCTTCATGGGCTTCGCTGTCGGGAATCATGCGAGCGGCGAAGCCAGTTTCGTCGGCCCGAGTGATTTCAAAGGGACTTTGGCGGGCGATGCCGTGCATTGGCATGGGGCGCTGCTTGCCTTCAGGATCGCGCCAATAATTGATGTTTCCTTGGTCAAAGGTGCGGGCTGAAAAGGGGAAGAGGATGGGATTGCCTCCACGGGCTTTGACAACCTCGCTGGCGTCATTGAGCTCTGGCCAGGTAATGATGTCACGGAATGTCCCATCGGGATGAGTGATATTCCAGTTCATCAGACGGGCGCCCGCCTCAGGCCAGGCTAGGAAAGTAGAGGCTCCCACTTGCCACCTGAGGATACGCGAACCGAGATATTCAATTTCGTCCATTTCCGATGGCTAGATAAAGAGGGAATGCCTCGATATTGCGAAGCGAAACTTGCGAATGCGGCAACTTTTAATCTTCGATTACGCTTACCTGCTCACTTTGAGCAACAAATGCTCATCAATCAAGTGCTTGTCTATTCTCCTGGCCTTGCTTTTTGCAAATTGCTTGGGCAGAATTTAGCCGACTCTAGAAATGAGATGCCGATTAATAGCTCTGGGGACAATGCTGATCTTGGGATCGCCTTGCGAATTGCTGGCCGAGACGGAGGAGGAGAAAGCCGTTTCTGGTGATGGCGCGACTGAAGCGCCTTCAGATGTCGAATCCGCGAATGCTGGGCTGCAAACGGATGCGGATGCATTCGTTGTCTATATCATACCGATTGAAGGAGCAATTGGTAGACCGGCGCTCTTTTCGATTCGCTCGGGTATTAAAGATGCGATCGAAAAGGATGCGGACCTCGTTCTATTCGAGATGGATACGCCGGGTGGGGAACTCAACTCCACCCTCGAGATTATGAAGGTCATTGATCGCTTCGAAGGGGATACCGCCACCTTTATCAATGAAGAAGCGATTTCGGCGGGAGCGATTATCGCTTCGGTAACCAAAGATATTTACTTCATGCCTCGAGCGACGATGGGGAGTTCCGAGGTCGTGACTGGAACCGGGCAGAACGTTGATGATTCGATGAAACGGAAGATCAATGCCTTTCTGACTGCCAAGGTCGATGCTTACACAGGCGAATACCGGTATCGCAGCCAAGTGATGGAAGCGATGATCGATCCTGACTTTGAACTCGTTATCGATGGAAAGACGCTATCCAAAGAGGGCAAACTGCTCAACCTTAATGCGCGGAGGGCTCATGAGACTTATGGCGATCCGCCGCAGCCACTTCTGGGATCGGGAATTTATGATGACATAGATTCATTGATTGCAGCGGTTGCCAGCGGACAGACGGTAGTTAGGCACGACTTCGAGGCGACCTGGTCATTGAATTTGGCCGGCCACCTGATGAACTGGAGTCCGGTGCTTTTGGGACTTGGCATCCTCGCCCTCTTGGTCGAATTCAAGACTCCGGGTTTTGGGGTGTTCGGGATCGCGGGTATTGCCATGATAGCGGTAGTCAATTTTGGGCATCATGTTGCGGGGCTTTCTGGATACGAGGGGCTAATCGTTTTCGTCGTAGGCGCGGTTATGGTATTCGTGGAGCTCGTGTTTTTTCCGGGCCTCATTTTCTTGGCTTTGCCTGGCATGGTTATGATGGTGGGCGGATTGCTTTGGAGCATGGCGGATATTTGGCCTAAAGAAGCGCGCGACTTCGAGTTCACATTCGACCTCTTCCTGAGGCCAATCTACAATTTGGCCGGCGGCGTGATTCTCGCCGCAGCTCTTTTCGCTCTCCTGGCCCGCTTTCTGCCGAAAACCGTCTTTTGGGACAGAATGATTCTGGCAGAATCGGTGAGCGGGACAAGTCAGCCAAGTATCCCCGACGGCAGGCCGAATCCGGGAATCGGGACGGAAGGGCTGGCGGTGACAGACCTGTTCCCGACAGGGGAAATCGAGATAGATGGAAAGCACTACGAAGCTAAAACGGATGTGGGGATGATTGAAAAAGGGGCCAGAGTTCGCGTGTTGAGATCCGATGTCTTTGGCTTTCACGTGGAAGAGGTGAGAACATGACCACTATTGTGATTTTCTTTGTCGTCGGCGTGCTATTTATCGCCGCTGAAGTATTTCTTCCCGGCGGAATAGTTGGGGCTATTGGTGGGCTCGTGATAATCGGCGGTGTCGTGCAAGCGTATTCGGAGTTTGGTGCCCAAGGGGCGTTCATAGCTGCCATCGTCGCGGTTCTTCTGCTGGTCGCTGCGCTGTACGTTGAATTCAAAGTGCTGCCGAATACGCGAATGGGATCTCGTCTGTTTCTTAAGGAGTCGGTTAAGGCCAAAACTGGGTATTCCCAATCTGCTGATGAAATCGTTGGCCAAATTTGCACAACTGTCACCGCTTTGGGTCCAACTGGATTCGTTATGGTGAACGGAAAGAAACTAGAAGCTTTCTCGAAATCGGGCTTCATTGAAAAAAATACCGAGGTCAGAGTGACTGGCCGAGACAATTTCAGAATACTCGTATCCAAAATATAACTAAAACTGCTCTATAATTATGACACTGCCCAATACTTTGGCATTTTTGAACAACGCTCCACTAATCCTGGTAATTGCTATCGGCCTGGTTTTGCTGGTGATCGGGTTCGTCTTTATTTCATTCTTCAATACCTGGTTGAAGGCATTGCTGGCCCGGGCCCCGGTTGGATTCCTGAATATAATTGCCATGAAGTTGCGGGGGGTGCCCTACAGTCTGGTGGTCGATGCCCGTATTACGGCGGTAAAGGCAGGAGTGGATTTGACCACAGACGAACTCGAAGCCCATTTTCTGGCTGGAGGTAATCTAATTCCGACCGTACAGGCGATCATTGCCGCCATGAAAGCGGGAATCAGTCTGGATTTCGAGCGGGCCTGCGCGATTGACCTAGCGACGAAAGGTTCGGGCAAGTCCGTGGTCGAGGCGGTTCGCACATCCGTTGACCCAAAAGTAATTGACTGCCCTAGCCAAGAATTGGCGAAGAAGTCGATCGATGGCGTCGCTAAGGACGGAATTCAAGTTAAGGCCAAGGCACGGGTGACCGTTCGAACCAATTTGGAGCGATTCGTTGGGGGCGCGAAGGAGGAAACGATCATCGCTCGCGTGGGCGAAGGCATCGTAACCACCATTGGTTCAGCGGATTCCTACAAGGTCGTCCTCGAATCGCCAGATTCTATTTCCCGAGTAGTTCTGGATCGAGGACTGGACGTTGGAACGGCCTTTGAAATTCTGTCGATCGACATCGCGGATGTCGATGTCGGGGCCAATGTGGGGGCCTCGTTGCAAGAGGCCCAAGCGGAAGCCAACAAGAATATGGCTCAGGCCCAGGCGGAAATCCGAAGAGCCGCGGCGGTTGCGTCGGAGCAAGAGATGAAAGCTCGTGTCGAGGAAATGCGTGCGAAGGTGGTGGAAGCGGAAGCTCAAGTGCCGCTAGCCATGGCGGAAGCCTTTCGTAGCGGCAATTTGGGTATCATGGACTATTACAAGATGAAGAATATCGAGTCCGATACGCGAATGAGAGAGTCGATTGCCGACCCCCTTCAGGATGACGAAGGCAATGCTAGGCGGGATGGCTAGCGCTAATAGGTAATGGACTACTGGTTTTTAGATAACCTCGATAAGCTTGTCCCCATCATTATCGCTGTGCTCTATTTTATAGGAGCGAGCAGAGCGAAAGGTAAAAGGGATGAGCCGGAAGGCCCGAGTCCGGATGCATCGGAGCGGGCTCGCAAAATCCAAGAGGAGATTCGCCGGAAGATTATTGAGCGCCAAGGCGAGGGCAGGGCACCTGCCCCGCCTCCGGAGCCCGAACCCGTTTTCGAGCCAGCCTTCGAGCCGGATCCGTCGCCGCTTCCGCCTCGTCCATTTCAGGAACCCGTCTTCGAGCGGAAGGCGGAATCTTTCCCTGAGCCGGAACCTTTTATATTCGACGCCCCCGATCCCTACGAGGAGGAACGGAGGAAGATTGAAGATAAGCTGAAGCAGGCCCGCGAATTGGCCAAGAAGGCTGAAATCGCGGGAAAGAAGGCATCTATGAAGAATCGCTCCAAAGATCTGGAATGGCGATTCGCTTCGAGTAGTAAGAATTCTATATTGGATGGACTTGATGACACCACTTCAATTCGCCGCGCGATCGTTTTGAAAGAGGTTCTGGATACTCCTGTCGGATTGCGTTAGGGATGCGGGCCCCTTTCTACGTGGCCTGACCTGCTATGAAAGTGGAATTGCTAGCTATCTGCGATGCTGCGACCGACTACTTGGGGCGACTCAATATATTGGGAGTATTTGAGGGCATCGCGGCCCCGAAGTTGCCGGTTTTGAGGGATCGTTGTTCTATCGTTACGAGGATGCGTTTTGCTTCCGATGAAGCTGGCGCCCATCAACTGAGGATAGCCCTTCGCAACAAAAAGGGCGTCTTATTGATCCCCGAGTTGAAGGCTCGGTTCAATGTTAAGCCGCCAGTAGAAAATGGTTCGGTAGCGGCGAATCTCGTTCTAAACTTAAACAAGCTTAAAATCGACGAGTTCGGGTGCCACGAGATAGCTCTTTTTATCGATGACAAAATGGTGGAAAGCGTTCCACTGACAGTAGCCCGAGCGATGAAGAAGCAAGTACGGGGGACAATGGATAATTAGGCGATGCCATTGGTGATGGCCGCGGTTTTGGCGTGGATTTGGAGTTATTAAGATCCGGGCAGATTTCTGAACCCCAATCCCCTAATCCACAAGTTCCTCTAATTGAGAGCGAAGAGCTTCAGGTGAGCGAGCGGGAAGCTGGCAAACAAAGTCTTCGCAAACGTAAGCGGTAGTGACTCCTTCGATAGGCTTGGCGCTCTTGATGAAACTCAGCCTTTGCCCGAGATATTCCTGACTAGGACCTGAATCGGCATGGAGCAGTAGGCGATTAGGTAAGAGGAAAGAGCTCGCGACTGATTCCATCTCTCGGTTATCCCCTGTAGAAGCGATGACAATTTGTATGGGTTTCCTAAGAATATAAAGGGAGGCATCAAGAAGAGCGGGCATCGCGATAGGCGACTTTTTCATAGTCGGAACGAACGAGTCGGCGGTACTTCTAGCCATATCGCTATAGCTTTCATTTTCGAAAAATTGCCCGAGCCTAGCGAGATTCTTGGCGCTCGCCGAGTTGGAGCTAGGCATGGCTCCGCCAAATCCGTTTTTTGGTAGGTCTAATACAATGTCTTCGCTCTCCCCGAATTCGAAAAAACCGCTGTTTTCATTGTCGTAAAACAAACTGTTTTGCGTTTCCTGAAGCGTGTTCGCCCAGTCGAGCCAGTTTGGCTCTCCAGTTGCTAGAACGAGGGTTGCCGGACGGCTTAGAAAATCAGGCATAGGACTAAAGACAGATTCAAAGTGAATACGTTCAAGGATAATCCTGTCTGGGATTGCGGCTGGGTTTCGGCGATTCATCGAATTAGTCGAGGGAGGGGCAAAATCCCCAAAAATCTGCCATTCAATCGATTGCTGCTTGATTGAATTGCGGAAATCGCATGGCTTTTAGTTATAAGCCGATGATGGCCCAAGCGAGTCCCAAGCTAGAAGAATTGACCCAAGCAAATCCCCACGCAAGCCCATCTACTCTCCGTTCCAGGAGCTGGTGGGTAGCGTGTATTTGCCAACCGATTGCTAGGGTATGGAGTAGGATATGAGAGGTTCTTTGTCCTACATCGAGAACTCCTCCGATTCGGTTTTCTACAGGGCGAGTAAGCGGGAAGCGGCCCTGTTCGGGTTTTCTGCCCTCCTTTTTTTATGGGGCTGCTTTCGAATGACTCAAGCGGGTCTGCCCGGCGAAAGCGGAGACGCCAGCGCTTTCTTGATAGGCGTTTTGTTCGCTTCCTGCGGATTCTTTCTAAGCTGGTATGTAGGTAACCGGTGGATGTGGTTGATGATCGCCGTGGCGATTATTGGAAGGATGCTCTTGCTGCCGATGCCCGCGTCAGAGGACCTTTCCCGCAGACTCTGGGAAGGGGATGTTCTGGATACGAATATGAACCCCTACGAATTGTCTCCTAGTAGCGAGGAATTGAGACTTCTTAGGGACCGGAGATGGGAGCGCATTGAAAACAAGGATCAGGTATCCAGACAGGCGCCATTGGTGATGGCCGTTTTCCGGATTTTCAATTCTATTGGATTCAATGAATGGTCGATTAAGGCGGTGTTTGTTGTCATTGATATATGGATATGCATAATTCTAGCGTTTAGATACGGGTCGAAGAAAGCGATCTTATACGGTTGGAATCCGATGGCAGCGTATTTTATCGCCGGAGAGGGCAGAGTGGAGTGCCTGTTTCTGCTGCCTGCGCTTGGCGGATTCCTGATTTGGGAAGCTTGGGTGGATAAGAAAGGAGGCGCAGTTGTTATCGCCAATAATGGCGGTCTTGGAGGCGGTCCTGGTCAGATGGTAAGTTTTGCGGCATTACTGATAGGGCTTTCGTTAGCCATGAATATCATATTTCTTCCGATACTGGTGTGGATGTTCTGGCATGTCCTGAGCAAGTCCGGGTTAAGGACTGGTTTGGCAATCTTGGTTATCGGTTTGGTGCCCGTATTTTGCTTCAGTGGTTGGGGGGCGTATTCTCTGGGGGCGGACATGCGCAGTCTATTGCCATTTTCTCTTCCGATCGACGAAAGCCCCCTTTCCCTTTTGCCGAACGTTTTCGAGTTCACGGGGCTTCAAGTTAAGCCCGAGCTATTCTTTTTAGCGATAGTGGCCATCGCTTTCGCTTTGATGATACGCAATGAACCTTTAGGGCGCTTTAGTAATCTATATTTGGGTGTATATTTCGTATTCACGGCTGTAGTAGAGCCATGGCAATTCCTTTGGCTGGCTCCTTTCGCCGTGGGAATCGGGCAGTTAGGGTTCCGATTGGTTTCCATTTCTGTATTCGTCTACTATTTCGCCTTTGTAGGATCGGACGTTCCGGCAACCTTGACGATTTGGCAGTCGTGGGCTTTGTGGATACCTCTGCTTTTAGGATTGGCTTGGTATGCGGTGGAAGGGCGATCGAAAACGAATGGCCTTTATGTCCGTTCCTATTAAAGCGATTCTCATGCTTCGGGCCCCGGTTGAGGGGCAAGTAAAAAGAAGATTGGCCAAATCCATCGGGGATGCGGCAGCTTTGATGCTATATCGTTGGATGGGACAGAGGCAGCTAGAGGGGATTCCACCTAGCTGGTCAGTCGAAGTTCGATTCACTCCAGATTGCGCTGGCGATCGGATGGAAGCATGGCTGGGGAAGGGCCCTCGATTTGCGGCTCAGGGATCGGGTGATCTTGGGGAACGAATGCGGCAGGCGGCTGAATTCTCCTTCGATAAGGAAGGCTTCCAAAAGCTGATATTTCTGGGAGCGGATTGCCTCGCTTTGGATGAAAAGATTTTGGCGAAGGCAGCCCACGGCCTCAAGGATAAGGATTTCGTCGTGGGCCCTGCTCTGGATGGCGGGTATTATTTGTTGGGGATGCGACGCTATGAATCGATTGTGTTCGAAAACGTCAATTGGGGGTCCTCTTCTGTGTTCGCTGAAACGGTTGACCTAATTAGAAAATCAGGAGCCAGTTTAGAGCTTCTCGAGACCTTTTCGGACATAGACGATTGGGAATCGCTTGAACATGAGAAGAATCGAATCGATCGAGATATTAGAGAAACTTTGGGTTTCGAATGATTCTGGTTCCAGACCAGACAAGCGGAGGCTATTAATCTTCGTCTACCGTTCTCAGTTGCACGCTGTCGATTACTCGGTCGCTGGCGAGAATATCGGACACGAGAACGATCTTGTCGCCAGGAAATAGGTACCCGCGCTTAACGAGCTCCTTCATAGCTCGGTCCACAGTCGCTTCTGGCTCTGTGCAGAAGATCATCTGGAAGGGAACGACTCCGTGGTGGAGCCTCAATTGCCTGACGGTCTCCTCAGAGTTCGTGAACGCGAAGATAGCTGAGGTGCGTGGTCGCTGAGCTGATACGCCTCTGGCCATCGATCCGCTCCTCGTAAAACAGAGAATGGCGACGGCGTCTGATGTGTTAGCCATTATGACCGCGGAATGCTGAATTCGGGCCCTGTCGGTAGTTAGGTCCAGGTCGTCCGCGAATCCGAATTTCTTACCGTAGCGGTCGATCGCCTTGGAGATTTTCGTGAGGGCGCTAACGCATTCGAGCGGGTATTTTCCGATGGCGGTCTCGCCCGAGAGCATAACGCAATCCGCCTCTTCCTCTATGGCAATGGCGACGTCGGAAACTTCGGCCCTGGTGGGCATCGGATTGGAAATCATGGATTCTAGCATATGGGTTGCTATAATGACTGGTTTCCCAAGAGCCAGGCAGCTTCTAACCGCATTGTGCTGGATAATCGGCAAGGTCTCGAATGGGCATTCGATACCGAGATCGCCGCGGGCAACCATCAAGCCATCGGTCTCTTTTATAATCGCATCGAGATTGGAGATGGCGGACTGGTCTTCGATTTTGGCGACGATCCTGGCATCGTGTCCTCCGTTTTCGTCTAGGAAATTGCGGAGGAGCTTGATATCGTTTTCTTCTCTAGCGAACGAAAGGGCGAATAGATCGATGCCTTCCTCGATTCCGACCAGAGCATCCTGTTTGTCCTTCTCGGTGAGAGCCGGCAAATTGACTTTTATACCGGGCAGGTTGATGTGCCGTCTGCTGGTGAGTTCACCTGGTATAATTACCTTGCAGCGAATGCGGGCAGCGTCCTTTTGCAGGACTTCGAGTCGGATCAAGCCATTGTCGACGAGAACAACGCTGCCGACTTCGATATCGTTAACCAGGTTCGAGTAGTTGACATCGACGGAGCGAATCTCCTCTGAATTCTCGGCTCCGGGCTTGATAGTGAAATCGAATACTTCGCCTTGTTTTAGTTCGATCGGATGCTCTATGTCGCCCGTTCGGATTTCAGGGCCTTTAACATCCATCATGACCGAGATCGGACGACTCTGCTTTTGCTCGATCGAACGGATTTTTCGGCAGACCTTCTGCACGTAGTCGTGATCGGCATGCGCCATGTTGATTCGACAAATGTCGACGAAGTGTTCGCCCATTAGCTTTTCAAGCATTTCTTCGCTGTCCGTCGATGGGCCGATGGTGAAAACGATTTTAGTTCTTCGTGGCGAGATCCGGGATTCCTGGTTCATTTTGCAGGGAGGAGGGGATGGGCGGTTTTTGTGGCGTATTGTTGTCGTCCTGTCTTGGGATCCTACACTTGCTTGAGATCGGTGCCTTCGCCTGCCGCGATTGTGTCGATGCGATAGTGGGCCCGCGCTCGAAGGGCGGAAAATTCGTTTTGGATCGCTTCGGAGCTGTTGCAATCCCGACTGAGGTGGGCGAGGAAAACCTGGCTCCAAGACGGCTCGCCAATCGACTCTAGCAAGTCACGAGCCGCTCCATTGGAAAGGTGCCCGTGGCGCCCGCTTATCCGCTGTTTCAGAGACCAAGGGCGCCTTTCGTCTTGTTCTAGCAGTTGCGGGCAGTAATTCGACTCGACCACCAGCGTATCGACATCTCGGATGCGCTCTTCTATATGCCGCGGGGCGAAACCCAAATCTATCAGCCAAGCCAAGCGTCGGATGGGGGAAAACAGATCATCGCCTCGGCCGCTAGTAAATTTAAAACCGACGGGATCGTGGGCATCGTGGGGCAAAGAAAAGCTTTCAATAGTCAAGTCGCGGAACTGGAAGGTAGACCCGGTATTGAAAATCCGCCATTCCGGGTTGTGCTTCAACTTCGGCTGAATGGCTCGAGCGGTCATCAAGTTGGCGTAGACCACGGGATTGAATTTCTTGGCGAAGGTCGAAATCCCTGCCGTGTGATCACTGTGCTCGTGAGTAACGAAGATGGCGTCGATCTCTTCTGGGCGAACGCCTCGCTCCTCCATCATGGCGCAAAGTCGTTTGCAACTGAAGCCGGCGTCTACCAGAACTCGGCAATGCTCGGTGACTAGCAGGCCGCTGTTGCCAGAGCTGCTGCTACCAAGGATCGAGAATTGCATGGACATCGAGATAGACTGTCTACCTCGCTCATCTCCTTTTCAAATACGAAATCGCAAGAATTGGCGGAGCAAGAGCGTAAATGCAGCCATTCCCGTATTGCTTGCGTTTTTCGCCAGGCGCTATCAAGTAGCGGATCGCAAAATACAAATGGGCGGTTGGCGTTTCGCTTTTTGGTGAACGCATCGAGTCATTTAGGCTAGCCAGGTTTTAAAAGGAATCCGAGGCGTCGCCTTCTCCGGAGCCCTTAGAAATCCATGTCGACGAAAGATAAAACCAAAATGTATCTCCACAAGATCGATCCGGACGAGGATGCGGCTATTCAGCGGTCATACGACGATGCATTTCGTCCGAGTGAAGGTTACCGTAAATCGATGCCGGATATCATGGATTCGGTGGAGTCATCGCAGGATGACCTGGCGCCAATTCAGCAGGTTGGCGTATCGAACTTCCGGCTTCCTCTAAAGTACAGGCGCCGGGATGGCTCGATCCTGGAGCTCGAGACTAGTGTCGTGGGCACCGTATCTTTGGAAGCGAGCCTCAAGGGAATCAACATGTCTCGGATCATGCGTTCCTTCTATGAACGAAAGGGCAAGGTGTTTACGCAAGAGACAATTCAGGCAGTCCTTGAGGGATTTCGCGATCAGGTGGAAAGTCTCGATGCCCGGGTTTTGCTCAATTTCAATTATCCAATTGTCCAAGAGAGCCTCCGTAGCGGACTGAGCGGATACCAATATTATAAAGCTGGAATGGAAGGTCACTTGACCAGGGATGGCGTCTATCGGAAAAGTATGGTTTTCGATTTTGTCTACTCTTCAGCCTGTCCTTGTTCGGCGGAATTGGCTGAGCATGCCAGAGATATCAGGGACGCCTATTCGATCCCGCATTCACAACGAAGCAAGGCTCGGATCTGGGTGACGTTGGCTGATAACGCCGGCGGTCTGTCTTTTGAGGAAATCCAGGAGCATTGCCAAGACGCCTTGAAAACGGAGACGCAGGTGATGGTTAAGCGAGAGGACGAGCAAGCCTTTGCCGAACTCAATGGCGTCTATATCAAATTCGTCGAGGATGCGGTTCGCGCTATTTTCAAGCGTCTCGATGCGGAACCTCGGATCGCGGATTTTCAGATCGCTTGTTCCCATCTGGAATCCTTGCACTCGCACGATGCGGTGTCGGTGATTTGCAAGGGAGTAGATGGCGGGTATCGGGGAGATTTCACCGATTTCAACGATCTGGTTTGCTAGCATTCAAGAGCTATCTCGCCAACTGCATTAGCCAAATGCGATGGTGAACTAGGGGTTGCTGAATCGGCTCCGATCCTCCACACTAATTCAAGATTTAGTTTGCAGAAATGTTACTGATAACGACTGAGACGCCTTTCACGGAAGCGGAAATTGAAAAGGAAGCAGAACGGCTCCTGGTAAAGCTGATGCACGTCGAGTGCGATTCGCGCCAATCCTGGAACATCGAGACCTGCCGATCGATTGCTCCGCTGACTTTGGAAATCAACGCCCTCAAGGAGGAAAAGGAAGCCGTTATCCTGGCCCATTCCTATGTGGAGCCGGAAATCATTTACGGTGTAGCCGACTTTTCAGGCGATTCCTACATGCTTTCCATGAGGGCCAAGGAAGCCCGGGCCAAAAAAATCGTATTTTCGGGCGTGGTTTTTATGGCGGAAACAGCGAAGATTCTTTCACCGGAAGCGGAAGTCGTCGTTCCAGATAGAAATTCGGGATGCTCGTTGGCCGACTCTGTGACTGGGGAGCAGTTGCGAGAGTTGAAAGCCGCGTACCCCAATGCGGGTGTTGTGTGTTACATTAACAGCACAGCTGAAGTGAAGGCAGAATGCGACGTCTGCGTGACTTCTAGCAATGTCTATAAGATCGTGGCTGCTATGCCGCAAAAGCAGATTCTCTTCGTACCGGATCGCTTGATGGCGGACAATATCAGGGTGGAGATGGCAAAGATGGGTATCGAAAAAGAAATTGTCTCATCGGACGGCACTTGTATCGTGCACGATCAATTCGACCCTGACCTCATCGCTGAATCTCGAGAGAAGTTTCCTGGCTTAAAGGTTGTTTCTCATCCGGAGTGCACCCTGGATATTACTAGTGAAAGCGATTTTGTAGGTAGTACCAGCCACATGATGAAGTACGTTGAGGAAACGGAGGCTCCCTATTTCATGATGCTCACGGAGTGCGGTCTCGTAGAACGAATCGAAGTGGAAAGTCCGGAAAAGCGGTTCATCTCGGGGTGTAAGCTATGTCCTTATATGAAGATGAATTCCTTGGAGAAGATTCGAGACGTTCTTGTCTCTCCCGAGCCTCGTCAGATTATCGAACTCGATGAAACGCTTCGATTGAATGCTCTCAAGGCGATTGATCGGATGTTCGAAATGAGTTAGTGGATACCATCAGAACAGATTGTCTCGTCATCGGCGCAGGGCTAGCCGGATGCGCTTACGCCCACTATGCATCTCGTCTGGGCTTGTCGGTGACTTTGGTCTGTTCGGACGAGTTGTCAAAAGGCGCTAATAGTCAATGGGCTCAAGGCGGTATTATTTACGATACCTCAGTCAATGCGGAGCAGCTAAAAAGCGATATTCTGAAAGCTTCTGATGGCACTTCCAACGCCGAGGCGGTGGAATCCCTGGTCGAGCACGGGCAGGAAGCGGTGCAGTCACTTCTACTCGACGAGCTAGACGTTCCATTCGACAGAGAGGAAGGTGGAGAACTCAAATACACTCGGGAAGGCGGTCATTCGGATCGGCGGATCATTTTTTCCAAGGATCTGACAGGCATGGCGATTCTATCGAATATGCACGACCACGTCATCGGTTTGGATCGAGTGTCCGTTTTGACCAATACGGTTGCTGTCGATCTGTTGACGCTCTCCCACAATTCAGTGGATCCACAAGATAAATACAAGCCGCTTACCTGTATCGGGGCTTACGCGCTAGATACTCTTACCGGGGAAATAAAGGCGATCATCGCCAAAAAGACGATCCTGGCTACAGGGGGATTAGGGCAAATTTTTCAAAATACGACGAATCAGAAGGGCGTAGTAGGACACGGAATATCCATGGCCCATAGAGTTGGGGCTAGAGTTATCGATCTCGAATATATCCAATTTCACCCGACGGTATTTCTAAAAAAGAATTGCCCGTTGTTTCTCATTTCTGAAGCGGTTCGAGGCGAGGGTGGCGTTTTGGTAAACGCAAGAGGGAAGCCCTTCATGGATACAGTGCATCCCATGAAATCCCTAGCTCCCAGGGACATTGTAGCCAGAGCCATTCATCAAGAATTGATTTCCTCTGGGGAGAATTGCGTCTATATAGATCTATCTGCGTTTTCAGAGGAATTCATCCGAGATCGTTTCCCGTCCATCTATCGGCGTTGCTTGGAGTGCGGCGTGGACATTACAGAAGAGCCGATACCCGTGGCTCCGGCGGCTCACTATTCCTGCGGAGGCGTATACACGAATCTTTCCGGCCGTTCGTCCGTCAAGAATCTGAATGCGATCGGAGAATCGGCCTGTACGGGATTGCATGGGGCTAACCGTCTCGCCAGCACCTCATTATTGGAGTGTTTGGTATCGGCTAAGCTTTCAGCGGAATCCGATTGTCAAGATATTGGGACCGAGAAATTCCATTTACCTGATGTGAGAGAGTGGGAGAGTCCAAGCGAGAGTGCCGACGAAGTGCTTATTCAGCAAGATATGCGGCTGATAAAAAATACCATGTGGAACTACGTGGGCCTCATCCGATCGTCCCGGCGTCTGCAGCGGGCCCAGCGCATTCTTATCGAGCTTGATCAGGAGATCAGCGAATTCTATTCAGGAAATCGATTGACGCAGTCGCTCATCGATCTGCGAAACGCGGTTAAAACCGCCTTGTTGGTGGTCCATGCGGCGAGCCTAAATACGGAAAGCAAAGGAAGCCACTACATCTCCACCGAATCGGAAGATTTCGACGTTCCGTTTTCTCAGGTCGAGGATACCAAGTAACACCGACCTGATAGGGTCGCAAGTTGGCCCTAGAATCTCATTTGGCATTGCCAAAAAAATGGTTAGGTCGAGATTAACCTGGTTATGGCCGCAATATCGACACGCGATCTTCTACAGCAATTGAAATGGCGCTACGCCGTTAAGGAATTCGACCCGACCAAGAGAATTTCAGACGAAGTGATTGAGGCACTTGAAGAGTCCTTGGTCTTGACGCCTTCGTCCTTTGGTTTGCAACCCTGGAAGTTTATCATCGTGGGGAGCCAGTCGCTTAAGGATCAGATGCCTGGGATTTCCTGGAACCAGCCTCAGCCAAAAGACTGTTCGCACATGGTTTTGCTAGCAATAAAGCGCGATTTCTCCGAGTCGGACGTTAATCGATTCATCGACTGCTTGGCCGAGGCCCGCCAAGTGAGCGTTGAAAGCTTGGAGGGTTATCGTAAATTCGCAGGCGGATTCGTCGCTCAGGGCGTAAGTGAAGGTTGGATCGAGCATTGGTCAACGCACCAGGTTTACATAGCGATTGGGCAATTGATGGCTTCGGCGGCTCTCTTGGGATTGGATGCTTGCCCGATGGAAGGAATTCAAGCAGATGCCTACGATGAACTGCTAGGCTTGGACTCAAACGAGTACCATGTCGTGCTCGGCTGCGCCCTCGGCTACCGCTCGGAAGGCGATAAATACGCGTCGATGCCAAAAGCTAGGTACACAAAGGCAAGCCTTGTAGAGCGCTTTTAAAGCCAAGTGACCCGTGAGGGCAGTCTAAGCGGGATTGACAGGAGGGGCACTCTTTTTCATGGGTCCTCCTCGAAACTGATAAAATTGATCACGCAATGACCCGCATTAACGAAAATTTCCTTAAGCTCCAAGCCTCTTATCTGTTCTCGGATATCGCCAAACGGATATCCGTCTATCAAGAGGCGAATCCCGACAAAACGATTATCAAACTGGGAATCGGCGATGTGACGGAACCGTTGCCACAAGCCTGTCGAGATGCCTTTCACTCGGCGATCGATGAAATGGGTACGCGCGAAGGGTTTCATGGCTATGGACCAGAGCAGGGCTATTCCTTTTTGCGGGAAGCCATCGCGGAAAACGATTTTCAGGCACGGGGAGCGGACATTTCTGCGGATGAGATATTCGTTAGCGATGGAGCCAAATGCGATAGCGGAAACTTCCAAGAGATTTTCGCTGAGGGGATCAAGATCGCCGTAGCCGATCCGGTGTATCCGGTATATGTAGACACGAATGTAATGGCTGGGCGTTCTGGTGGCAGCGTGGATGGACGTTACCAGGGCTTTGTTTATCTTGAATCCAATCCCGAAAACGGTTATGTTCCAGCCATTCCGAGCGAGCCGGTTGACCTCATATATCTTTGCTTTCCCAATAACCCTACTGGGGCTACGGCTACCAAAGAACAGTTAAGCTCTTGGGTTGAGTATGCCAAAGAATGCGGGGCTTTGATTTTGTATGACGCGGCTTATGTTGCATTTGTCCGCGATAGTTCGCTGCCTCAGAGCATTTATGAAGTGCCGGGAGCGAAAGACGTAGCGATTGAGTTCAGAAGCTTTTCCAAGAGTGCCGGGTTCACAGGTACGCGTTGCGCCTACACGGTGGTGCCCAAGGAAATGACTGCGGCGGACTCGCAAGGAGAGCAGCATTCGATCCACGCCCTGTGGAACCGCAGGCATTGCACCAAGTTCAATGGAGTTTCCTATCCCGTGCAAAAAGCGGCGGAAGCTGTCTACAGCGAGGCAGGCAAGGCTCAGGTTGAAGCATTGACGGATTTCTATCTGGAAAACGCCAAGATTGTTAAAGCGGCGATCGAGGAACTTGGCTATTCCTGCGTAGGTGGCGACAACTCTCCCTATATTTGGATCAATGCCCGGCGACCCTCCTGGGAATTCTTCGATCACCTCCTCAATGAGGCCGGGGTTGTATGTACTCCAGGGGCCGGATTCGGCCTTTGTGGGGAGGGTCACATCCGCATCAGCGCCTTCAACAGCCGTGAAAACGTGGAAAACGCTATGGAGCGAATTCGCTCGGCCTTAGCTGAATAGCGATTTGGCGGGCAATCGGTCGTTGCAGGGGATTCTAGTATCGGAATTGGGGCCTTGATCGGCGCTTGACAAGATAGAGACGATTTTCGACTGTCTGCGGTTCTTATGAGCATTATTGCCGACATTTTGACGATCATCCTCGTTCTCATCTCCGTGTTTCTTATCCTTGTAGTGCTCATGCAGAAGGGTAGTGCGAATGGCGGAATGGGAGCTGCAATGGGCGGGGGCATGGCGGAAGCGGCCTTGGGAGCGGAAACGACAACCGTGCTAACAAAAGTAACGCGTAATACGGCGATCGTTTTTTTCGTGATGGTTTTTGGCTTGGGACTTGCGTACATTTACATCCACAGCGTTGCCCAAGAGGCTGAGGACAATGCTCTGCCTGAATTTGCGGCTTCAGAAGAAGCGGGCCCCGGTCTGCTGGAAACGATTTCCGGCCCGGAGACCACTGCGGAGGAGGCGGCGGATACCTTGGGTGAGCAAGTCGAGGCTGTCACTCAGGAAGCTGAAAACGCGACTAGCGCCGCCACGGAACAACCTGAAAACTAGTCGCTGGGAAAACAAAATTCTAATGGCCGGGTCCAAACGCGCAATGCGTCAGATCTCGGCCTTTCTTGTTTTTGCCTGCTTTCTTCACCTGGAGCCACCCTCTCTCGAGGCGCAACGGAGGGTGACGCGGAACAGTCCTCTTGATACGGTTGGGGAAGCCCCGAGCCAAAAGCTCGGATGGGAGATCCTGCAACGATTCAGATCCATGGGATGGGACGGTGGCTACCAATGGCGTATCCAACTCAAGATCATGCCCCGCAGGGAAAAGAGCCGCTACATCAATGGGATTATGTACGGCGATAGAAACGCGGAAGGCCCAATCAGCCGTATCGACATCGTCGAGAAGCCTGTGGATGTCGATGCGAGTGGAAACCAAATTGAGGGCTCTGTATTGAGATTGCTGCTGCAGAGCGGGGCGAATGCCTATGCCCTCCAGACGTGCTCCCTTGAAAATGGCCCTCCGATGGTAGTTGAGTCCGATGATATCCTGGAGGGTATCGCCGATTCCGAGTTTAGCCTTTTCGATTTGATGGCCCCTTACGTGTATTGGCCGCGATTTGAATACGAAGGCAGAAAGACATTTAGAGGTGGGCCCACGCACCTTTTTTGGATGTATCCACCAGAGGATGATGCATTTTTGAATAGCCGAATCAGCGGCGTACGACTCTACATCAGCGACCAGTTTAATGTTCTCACGCAAACGGAAATATTCGACAGTCAAAACGAGAAGCTGAAAACGATCTATATTAGTGGCCTGAAGAAGGTAGATGGCCAGGCCATCTTCAGCGGTATGGATGTTCGCAACGAATTGACGAGGGACAAGACCCGCTTGAGGATTATCGACGCTTCCATGGGTTTGGAACTACCTGGATCGCTGTTTAAGGCTCAATCTCTGATGGATGATTTGCAGAATCAGCAAATTCCATCTGTCCGACTGGAAGATTTCCAAAGCGTCGAATAGTTTCGTGCCGATTGGATTTGGGCCTGTATCTTAGGCTCATATCTTTTTGTAGTCGGTCCAACTTGGTTAGGGAAGGAGATGGCTAAAACCGGATACATCTTCTACATGCTCTATCCATTGATTCGTTTAGTGGCGGAATTTCTGATACTTCAATGGAACGGAATAGCAGTCGACGGTTTTGATGTCACGGTCACTGGGTAGACCTCAAATCCAGAATGAGATGATTGGATACGAACTGACGCTATTCAGGGAACCGACCATCAGGCACGGAGATTAGCAAGGGCTCGAGAGCCCTGTATTCAGCAGTATTAGTACGAAAAATGGGCGAGCTTACGCGTAATTTTGAATTGGGTACCGAGTTTTTTTGGCCGTTTTGACTGTAGTTGAATACTCAAAACCATGATTTAGCTCCGGTTTTGACATTTATTTTGAATGCGTGTTGTTTTTGCGGGATAAATTGAGGTTTTTGTATGTAACCAAAATACAATAACACGAATTTTATTGAAAAATGCGAAGTAGCGATACTGAGTGTAAAGTAGGGCGTGAAAATTCTCCCGTTTAACAATACTCACATAACCACACAACCACATTATAATAATGGCCGTAAAGAAAAGCGCCGAGAGTTCACCTCTCACATTCGATCTGAAAGCAGATCTCATCGCAGTTCTGGACAAGTATCAATCCAGACTAGGTGGTGTATCGAAGAGCGAAATCATTCGTCACGCGATCTCAGGATTCGATTACAAAACCTTTCAACCGGTGGTCGAATCGCATCGCCAAATTTCGGTGCGCTTGCCACTAAAGCAAAAGAACGCTCTGGTAAGGCTAGCGAAGAGCAAGAAAGTCAGCATTGGCGAATTGCTTCGCGCGGCTCTTGAATCGCTTCCCGCAAATCCGGCGAGCTCTGGAATAGAAAAAGCGGCCCCTAAGAAGAAGGCCGCGACTAAGAAGAAGGCAGCCCCCAAGAAGAAGGCCGCGCCTAAGAAGAAAGCGGTAAAGAAGG
>Ga0208624_1000041_pt1 | contig 73075 bp, 55 predicted proteins | sample Knorr_S23_td_DCM_FD_185607 | JGI IMG/M metagenome (GOLD analysis project Ga0208624, IMG submission 185607) | Marine microbial communities from Southern Atlantic Ocean transect - Knorr_S23_td_DCM_ad_71m_LV_A (SPAdes) (version 2) | ecosystem: Environmental > Aquatic > Marine > Oceanic | place... | reverse complement strand
CTGTCCCCGACACCATAGAAACGGAGATAATCCGGCGTTACGGTTCGTTTGTCACTTAGTGGCAGGTCAACGCCCTCAAACTTCAATACGACATCACCAGTGAACATGTTTTCATTTTCGGCGACATTTCCAATTTGCGCCCGCCCCGTAGCGTCGACAAAAACGAGTTTCTTAGTCTTCTTTCCTGCTCCACCGTCGTTGAGTGGAAGGATGGCATCCATCAGGGTTATCGCTTGCTGCGACAATTGAAGTGGCTCCCTAAACTCCACGCTCAATTTCTGAATGCGGAACTGTTTTTGTGGAGTGATTTGGACTGTACCCTCTTCGTACGTTGCAATTTGCCCCTTCTGCAACGTCAGGTATTCCTCGTCGATCTGGTCGTCATCCAGGAAAGACGTATTAAATCCAATAGAACCCAAGAGGGCACTCCCGTCCTCCAGTCCCAGGACCAATTCATTGGATTCAATTTCGAAGACACTGGAGGTAATCACCTTTCCATCGGTGAGGTTCTGTTCGCTCAGTAATTCCAGTGTATCTGTACGACGTACCTGAAGATTTCCGTCAGCAAATAGAGACCAGCTGATCGTGCGATATTCGTCGAATACCGTTTTGATAGGAATCTCTTTTGATTCCAGTGTATTAGATTCTTTCGGCTCGATGGACGCCTCAAAATAGAGAGGGGCCACGACAACTACCAACAGAACACCCACTAAAGAGACTGTTCCAATGGTGCCAATACCTCCGATGCGGATAATTATCCGAGCGAGAGCATCTGAGAGTTTGACTCTCAGTCGAGTTGTCTTACGCCGTTTGCTACCAGTTCCCGTTGACATAAGAATAAATCGCTTTTCTAGCTTCCTTTTTTGTTTGTACTATGAAAGATGCCCCGTTTTTGGCTTGTGGTTAGAGTTAGCTAAAAGGACGGGCGGCGACCCCTCCGAAGAGAGAACCGCCACCCGCGTCGCGGGAACTACCCATTTTTACCTGCGAGTACTAGGTGTTTTTTCAAGGCGATTCATTAAATTGCCTGACCACCTAATCCCCTTTTACCCTTTTACTAACCAGAAGGTGCTTACTTGATGCCAACAGCATTCAGAGCACTGCTAGAAACCTTAGCGTTGACAGGGAAGTAACCATCTTTAACAACAGCTTCCTGACCCTGACGACTGAAGATATACTTCATGAATTCACGACGAAGTGGATCGAGCTGGCTTCCAGGCTTGTAATTCACGCTTAACCACAGGTAACGAGCTAGTGGGTAATCACCTGAGTAGGCATATTCTGCTGTCGCAGGTACGGCTTCAGCACCTTCTTCTGCAGCCAGTGGAACGGCGCGGACATCAGCTGTTTTGTAGCCGATACCAGAATAGCCAATTCCGGATTTATCAGATGCGACACCCTGTACAACCGAGGCACTACCAGGCTGCTCTTTGACAGAAGCTTTGTAGTCTCCGTCACCCAGAACATTTTTCTTGAAATATCCGTAAGTCCCGGAAGCTGAGTTACGGCCATAGAGGCTAATTGCTCCTAGCCCCGTAGCGCCTGTTGCATCCCAGTTAGTGATCTCATCCAGCCCAAGCTTACGTGTGCTAGAGAAGATGGCGTCTACCTGTGCTAGTGACAAGCCTTTGACTGGATTGTCTTTATTGACATACACAGCCAGCATGTCGATGCTTGTTCCGACCTGAGTTGGCTTGTAACCGTATTGTTTCTCAAAGGCATCAACTTCAGCGTCTTTCATTTTCCGGCTCATTGGCCCGAAAGTGGAGGTACCTGAAATCAGAGCCGGAGGAGCTGTCGAGGAACCTTTTCCTTCAATCTCAACACGGACATTCGGATAATACTTTAGAAAACCTTCCGACCATAAAGTCATCATATTATTCATGGTGTCCGAACCAACGCTCTTAATTGTTCCGGCAACACCAGCTACCGGAGTGTAATCGTTCAGGTTGCTATCAACCTGAACGCCCTGACCAAACGTTTGGCCCGTAATAAATGCTGTGAGAATCACAGCGGAACAGAGCAATTTTTTCATTTTCGCTTTCCTTCAATACATATGTTCGATAAGTGAACGGAATGTCTATCAACTTCTTCGTTCAATTAAACACCCCAAATGTGAAGATGCGACGCTAATTGGATGTGAAATAGGTGAGGAAAATGTGAATAAAGTGTTAACGCCTGTTCACTCAATGTTCACGTTGTATTGCCCCTTCCTTAATATCACTCTGTTATTATTTCCCGATACTAAAGATGCGGGACTAGGGGCAGGAAGTTTGCTATTAGAGCTAGTTAGATTCAAGAATCGTCATCGATAATTCAGGGACCGAATAAGGTGGTGACATTACATAGATCCATTGAACAATTGCATCGCGAATTGGTGGTCATTTGCACCATGATTGAATCCATGCTGTCCGATGCAGTACGCAGTTTATCCGAGAGTGTTTCTGTGCTGGGTGATATTCAGGAACTGCAACCGCTTGTGTACCAGAGAGCGATTCGGCTCGAACACAAGTGCCTCGAGCTGCTTACATTGCAGCAACCAGTGGCGAGTGACTTGCGAAGGATCGCCGCTGTTTTAAAAGTCAACCAGGAACTGAGCAGCATCAGTAAGCTGGCCGTCGAGATTGCTGTTAACGCCAGTCACTTTAATTCATCGTCCTATAGCTTAGTGACCACCGAGTTGGAACAGATGGCGTATCAATCAGTGAAAAGTGTTTCGGAGTCGGTCGAGGCCTATATTCGAGCTGATGAGAGTCGTGCCTGCAATGCTTTTGAAATCCGTGGACATATAACGAAGCAATATGCGGCAGTGCTTGACGCCTTGAAACAGGCGGTGAAACAAGATGCGGATGCTGTGGTGGAAGCAACCTATCTTCTGGAGTGTGCCCGTGCTATCAGTTTATTGGTCGATTTTTCCAGTAATATCGCCGCCCATGTTTATTATCTCAAACATGGAAGAATTCTACCTCGTCGTCAGCGTGTGGCATGAATCTGGATCGGTATGCAGCTTCATCAATTTCTAATTAAACACTCAAGAGATCTGAATATCTGAAGCGTACATTACTTATAAGTAATCGATTGAAAACAAGTGTTCTCACCGAGAAGGAATCGCCAGTATGGTATTAGCACCACCAGAGAGTTCAACGTACGATAAAAAACAGATTTGTGAGGATATACAGGTAAGCTTGTCACATCACCCTAATATCCTATTGGATTGCTCTGACACGGAACTAATTGATTTAGACTCGCTACACGATTTACTGACATCGACTGGTGTTCTTCCCACTGAAGTTGCAGTCGAGGTCATGACGAAGATAGCGCATAGCTTATCTCATATCCATAGTTTTCAGCTGACCGTTGGAAATAATCTGACGCTCGAAAGCATCTACATTGACGGACAGGGGGAAGTTAAGCTCTTTGTCCCAAGCTCAGTGTTTGAAAATGCGATTGAATTATTTGAAGATCAATGGCCGGTAAACGTTTCTGCTCAAAGTCAGTATGGCCAGATGTGCGGGCCGTTACAGGAGAAGCTGGAGGATGATATCAGAAAATTGGCTGACGTATTCTGGCAGGTATTATATGGCTTTGAGGTAGATCCTCTAATGGAATTGGAAGATTGGGCCTCAAGTGAAAAGGTGTTGACTGGGGTTGCAGTCGAGCTACTTTCCGTGAGGTCGTTGTTATTCAGAATGTTACGAGCAGGTTTTCCGGGGGGATATCGCGATATGCAGTCAGTTGTTATTGACTTGTGGGAACTTGGGGTCGTATCCTTCCCTAGTAAACAGAATACAAGGCGGGCCACGACAACTTAGTGAATTACGTTGTTGAAGTTGCTAAGCACCGGCAACAACGTTAGAGACAGGAGGTCTCGATGATCCAGCTGCCCATCGGTGGTAAGAAGCTCTTTGTACTGGATACGAACGTTATTCTTCATGATGGAGAATGCTTTCTCAACTTTGACGAACATGACGTCATTATTCCGATGGTTGTTCTCGAGGAACTTGATAAGTTCAAAAAAGGGAATGAAAACCGGAATTTACAGGCTCGCCGGTTTCTCCGGAAAGTAGATGAATACAGTGGTGATGTGCTCAACGAAGAGGGTGTGAGCCTCGGCGAGCAGGCGGGACGCCTCTGGATTCTGGTCACCGATCAGCTAAATAAGACGTTAGGGAGAGCCTTTCTTCAGGATTGTCCGGATCATCGTATTCTCAATGCGGCATTAATCCTGCAACAAAATCACCCGGATAGAAAGGTGGTTTTGATTACCAAAGATACAAATCTAAGGTTGAAAGCCCGTGGGCTAAACGTTCTTGCACAGGACTATACCACTGACAAAGTTGATGACGTCGAACAGCTGTACCGAGGTACTCAGATTCTGGAAACGTCTCCTGAGTTGATCGATGAGTTTTATGCTAATGGTGGTACGATCGAAGCGGAAAGGGTTGGTTTGCCAGATGATGTAGCCTTGCATGCCAATGAGTTTTTCGTTTTTCGACACGGCTCTAAGAGCACGCTTGCTACCTATAACGAAGGTGTTGGTTCGTTCTGTCGAGTTGACAGACCAGTATCCTATGGAATTCAACCAAAAAATGTCGAGCAGACTTTTGCCTTGCAGGCATTACTGGATGATAGTATCAGGCTTGTCACGCTGGTGGGAAAGGCCGGTACTGGCAAGACACTGCTTGCATTGGCAGCTGCATTAGAACGAAACGGAGCCTACCAGCAGGTATTGATGGGACGGCCGATAGTTCCCCTGTCTAATCGGGATCTGGGTTTTTTACCAGGCGATATTGATGCCAAGATGGATCCTTATATGCAGCCGCTCTACGACAATCTCAAAGTGATTCAAAATCAGTTTGGTACGACCGATCCACGTCAAATCAACGTCCGTAGTATGCTTGAAAATGAAAGATTGATGATTACGCCTTTGAGCTATATTCGTGGACGCAGTTTACAAAATGTATATTTCATCGTCGATGAGGCACAGAACCTGACTCCGCATGAAATGAAGACGATTATCACTCGCGCCGGCGAAGGAACGAAGATTGTGCTCACCGGAGACATCCACCAGATTGATCATCCCTACTTGGATACCGAATCCAATGGATTATCGTTTCTGATAAGTCGGATGAAAGGGCAGGGGATTTATGCCCATGTCATGCTGGAAAAAGGCGAACGGTCTGTGTTGGCAGATTTGGCCAGTAAAGTATTGTAAGCCTGTGGCTACGATCGATTAGCCCATCAACAGTGGTTTTAGAATGGCGCTCAGGCCGATGAGGAATAGAGCGACTAATGCATAACGCTGGAGCTTCTTGCGATCCAGCATATTGCCAACACGAATCCCGGTGTTTGTTCCTAGGAATACGACAGGGAGTCCGAGAACACCCAGAATCAATCCGGTTGTTGAAGTCGCTCCAAATTTCCAGACAAGCAGGATGGCCAGAGGGATCATGCCATAAAATAACATGGCGAATAAAAAGCCCCGGCTTCGTTTAGCATTCCAGGGTTGGCACATCACCCATAATGCTACAGCTGGGCCGCCCATGCCGATAAATCCAAGCATTACGCCGCTGATCGAAAATGCTATGTATTCCCAAACGACAGGTAAGTCTTCCTGAGGTTCCAGTTTAATCAGGCCTTTGGTAAGCACGATCAGGATCAAAACGATTCCAATCGATTGTTGAATGAGTTCTTTGTTTTGCTCAGGCGAATCGCTGTAGTTGTGGAGGAAGTCCAAAGCTAACACGCCGGGCAGGATAAAAAGGATACGTACCAATCCCGGACGGATCGTTGATTTCCAGTTGATGGAATCAGCCAACTGCCAGGCTCCAATGCCTGACTGGGTCATGGAGGCGATGGTGATGGCAGCGATCGCAGTATCAATGGGAAAGTCACAGAAATAAAGGATCGGAATCCCAAAAGCACCAGCACCAAAGCCGATGACACCCTGAAGAAAACAACTGATGAAGAAAACTCCAGCGAAGATTAGGTATTGCCAGAGTTCAAATTGCCCGAGATCGTAATCCATTACGTCGTGTTGAGTCCAAAAGGGCGATTAGTAAGTAGCCAGTATATCCCATTGGATACGACTTGGATAGCAATACCAAACTGGCGTTTGCCGGTCTGGCACGTACTAACAGCAACTTCAGTGGTTAAAGCCCGAGTCGATAAAAACGATTGGCAGTCCCGCCAAAAAGATCATCCTGTTCACATTCACTAAGAGCCCCTACGGTTTCGGTAAGAGCATGATGGACATCAGCATAAGACGCGGCCAATTCGCAGACAGGCCAGTCGGAACCAAACATACATCGCTCCGGACCGAATGCTTCCAGAACAATTTCAACATAGGGCTTTAGATCCGAAGGACTCCAGTGATTCCAGTCTGCTTCGGTTACCATGCCTGAAAGTTTACACATGATATTAGGGAAACTGGCTGCCAATCGAATATTGGCTTCCCAATTGTCGAGTCGCTGATTTTTGATTTCCGGCTTGGAGAGATGGTCTATCACCATCGGGAGTTCGCCAAACATCTGTCCAAGATGTTGTGCATGATGCAAATGTTTGACATAGAACAAAAGATCGAATGGTACGTTGTGCTTTTCGAGTACTTTCAATCCGCGTAATACATCCTCGCGAATGATGAAGTTGTCGTCAGGCTCATCCTGAGTAATATGCCGTACGCCGACGAACTTATCCATCTCTTTGTAATGCAGGATTTGATCCTCAATATCATCCGCAGCTAAGTCCACCCAGCCCACTACGCCGGCAATGTAATCTGTGTTTGCTGCAAGATCGAGCGCCCAATCATTTTCCTTGAGGGTGTGCTGAGTCTGGACGAGCACTGTTTTGTCCACTCCGACTTGCTGAATATGGTCGGCGAGTGTGTCCGGTAAGTATGACCTGCAGATTGTTTCGTTGCCGGGGGCTGATAGCCAGCGATAATCGAATTCAGTTCGATTCAAATCCCAGAAATGATGATGGGCATCGATCTTAATACTCACACATCCACCTCTAATTCGTCTCAGGTTGCGGGTCGTTGTTTTCAGGACGGCCCTCGGTATAGAACCAGTTATGAATTGGTTTCAGAATGTCCTGAACTTCTGCAACTAATGTTTCGTCCAGAGGTATTTCAGCCCACTCGGCCCATTGCCGGATCCGTGCTTGATTGGCACTACCAGTGATACAGGTCGTCATCTCTTCATTGGCGATGGAAAACTGTAATGCCAACTGCGCAATATCGATTCCAGCTGCTGTACAGTGAGCGGCGGCCTTTTCGCAAGTCTCGCGGACGAATGGTGTTGCCTTGTGCCATTCAGGTAGCGGAGCATTGGTAAGCAGTCTGGCAGAGAAGGGAGCCGCATTCATAATGCCAACTCCTTTTTCCTTTAGGTACGGGACCATGTCGTCAAACATGGTGTTTTGTAATGTGTAGTGGTTGTAGCTCAAGACGACATCGAGATCTGTCTGGTCCAGAATGAATGTGAGATTACTCATCGGGTAGCCAGAGATTCCGATATACCGGACCTTTCCCTGCCGCTGAATTTCACGCAGTGTCGGTAATGTCTCATCAACGATCTGTTGGCGGTCAATGAATTCGATATCATGACACAACATGATATCGAGGTGATCGGTACCTAACCGATGCAGACTAACGTCTACACTTTCTTTCACTCGCTGAGCGGAAAAGTCGAAATGGTTGACATGGTATCGCCCCAACTTGGTTCCCAAAAAATACTTTTCGCGTGGGATATCTTTTAAGGCGATTCCGAGTAAAACTTCACCAATACCTCGGCCGTAGTACGGGGAGGTGTCAATGAAGTTCATTCCGCAATCAATTGCTGCAGGAACAGCAGAGAGGGCTTCATTCACATCGACGCTGCGAAACTCAGCTCCTAAAGAAGAAGCTCCGAAGCTCACCACGGACAGATCTAAATCAGTGTTTCCAAGTCGTCGTGTTTTCATTGAGGAATGCTCGCTTGCTGCTAGTCCATACGTACGCCAATGTGAAGCAACAAATTAGCAAAGCGTTGCTGATCTGCTGTTTGAATTGTAAGAACATGGTCGGCTGTTGAGACTTCCGGATAGAAATCCCATTTGTCGATTGGTTCCAGATCAAGGTCGACTCCTGCCTCCTTCAAAGAAGCTCGATAGTCATTCCATACTGGCGGGTCACCATCAAGTGCGTACGGGCCTTCCGTTTCGTACATCATGGTGCAGGCTTTCTCGACAGGAATTGCTGTGAGCAATGCCTTGAGTACCTGATCACAGGTGGGGAGTCCGGGAGACAGGTTGAGGCTTACCAATTCCGCGTTGGGACCCAATGTGGAGGAGCAGGGGTAGTTCCCGTCTGCAATGAGAATACGCGAATGATGACCTGCTCGGCCTAGAACTTCATTGATTTTTGGATGGATCAATTGGTGTTTCAGCATGGTACTTCGTTTCCTTTCGTTTACATTCCGGACTGTAGGGCTTCCAGATGTCGAGTGAAGTGGTCGTCCAGTACGGCGGTGTAGGTATCCGGGTGCTGATGTAAGATGTCGGCGACAAGTGGGCCGAATTTTTCATCCGTGAGCACGCTACCGAAGGTGCAGTGTAGGATCTGCCGTCCCGGTAGTGTAAAGCCTTTACCCTGTGGCACTTCATCCCAGAGTTCTAAATACTGGCGTTCCAGATCGGTGTCGCAGTCGATCTCGGAAGGGGCCGCTACCATTTCTAATGTTGCGTGGACGTGGTAGGTCGCTTTGTCTGTGTTATAACGACCGCGTGAAAATTCTACGATTTCACGAAAGAGCCCTTTTTCATGCCTAGCCACAACTCGTAACGCTTCCAGGTAACTGGTTCCTGCTGTCTTAACGTGCCATAGCCCTCGCGTTGCTTTGCTCAATAGGCCATACATGGAGAGTTTGTCGGAACCACTGTGTAGTGAGAGTTTATAAGGGCCGAGCAGTCGGGCGATCTCCGCGTGATCATTGAGGGAAACTTCCAGTGCCGCTAAGTCCCCGATAAAGTCGACTCCCTTTTCAAACTCGCCAATGAAACGTGGGGCAAGGCTGACGAGCTTCATCCCGTTCTTTAAGCATTGGTCAGCAATGATGTAGTGCTCAGCCAAGGTGGTAGGCTGTTCGGTTTCGTCTACACTGAGTTCGATTTCGTATTCGCGACCAGCGGCTTGCTGTACTTCTGCGATGTAGTTTGACAGATCCAAAGCATGATTGAGTGACCGGCCATATTTGACGGCTGCTCTCAGGCAGGCTTCCTCATTGAGATCGATGGTTGTACCGTTGGGTAACGTAACTGTGTTACCTTGATAATCTCCAACCCAAGCAACTTCACCAGCTACTTCGGCATATTTTTCTCGTAAGGTCGCCTCATCGTAATCATCAGCTTCAGCATCGACGAAGTCAGAGGGGTCGATGGTGAAAAAAGTGAATCCCACTTCGGCTGTCACATCGACGTCTTGCTTTGTTTTCAAATGATCCGCATCTGCGCCGGTTATCCCGGTCCAACCTGCATCGATCATGCCCTGAAGCGCATCGTTCATGACTCCGATAGGAGTTCTGGATGTACGAGCCATCTCCCGAATGGACTGTTGAGGAAAGATTGGCTGAATGCCATTTCCTGCTCGTTGCATGGACGCGACGTGTCCAGGTGTGGCTACGCCGGTTCGATCGCCGAATCCGAAGCTGGGATCGAGCCCTAGGCACACAGGTTTAGGAAGAGATTGTTCAGACATAGTTGTTCTTTCTAAAAGGTTTGACGCAGAGTCGTTTAACCAAAGTACTTATTGTAGGATTCGATCGTTTGTTTAGCGGCTTCATATTCACCAGGATAGGGTAGTGCTTCTGCACTGATGTATCCGTCGTATCCAATTTCTTTGATCGTCGCTGAAATGGCATCGAAATCCATATGGCCTAAGCCAACAGGTTTGCGATTGGAATCCACAAAGTGAATGTGCCCGATCAGTCCCTGTCCGTCCCGCAGGCCACTGGCGACATCAACTTCTTCAATATTCATGTGGAATAAATCGGCTAGAATTACAACGTTATGGTCGTCGCCAAGTGTGTTGAGCAACGCCGCACTTTCGGCAACCGTATTACAGAGGTTGGTTTCGTATCGGTTGAGGTGTTCATAGATAAAAGGAACATTGAATTGTTTGGCATATTCGCCGAGCTCTGCACAGCCTTCGGCTAGTAGTTTGAGAGCGTCTTGCTTGGAAAGTTCACCTCCCCAACGTCCCTGCATAGAGCCCAGGATTGCACCGGCTCCAAAACGGCCACCCATTTCAATAATCTGCTTAATGAACTCTTTGGCTTTTGCCCTTTCCTCACTGCAGTTGGAAGTCAGTGATAGCCCGTGCTTCACCATACCCGCACCGGTTCCAACTGCTGCCAATGATAATTCATAGTCGTCGAGAAGTTTTTCAAGTTCATCGGAATCAACCTGTTCAGGACCGAGTGAGAAAACTTCAACCGCATCAAACCCAAGGTCTTTAGCCGTTTTGCAACCTGCTTCCAATCCTTCCCAGAGGATAAACGGGCCTCCCCGGGCGGCTTCCACCAGACTGATCGTTACACTGGACTTGGTCATGAGTTATTCCTTAAATGAGTAAACGCTTCCGAGGTGATGTCAGAGGCTATGGTATAGGTTAGGACAACCAGTTTGGAGGACGAGTCGTCGACTAGTCCTGAATCGTCACTACTGCTTTGATGACGCCCGTTTCTGGTTTGGTGTAGGATTCAAATACATTGGGTAAATCTTCTAGTGTCGTTCGGTGTGTGATCCACGGGCGTGTATCGATTTGACCGTCTTCGATGAGCTTGATAATACGGGCGAAGTCACTTGGCAGAGCGTTGCGGGAGGCAAGTAAGTTCATCTCCTTGGCATGCAGCCAGCGATGAGGGAAGACGATTTCACCGAGAGTGATACCGACGTAGACCAATGTGCCGGTGTGAGCGACGTAATTCATCGCATTTGCCATGCTCTGCGCATTCCCCGTCGCATCGATCACAATCGTTGGCAACTTACCGCCATTGATATCCCGTAATGCCTGTTCTTCAGTGTCATCTCCTTTGAAAGTCACGGTGTTTTCAACACCCATGTTGTCACGACAGAAAGCGAGGCGATCCTCATTCATATCCATGACGATCATTTTGGCGGGAGTCAAACGAGTGAATTCGACGCAGGTTAATCCGATAGGCCCGGCACCAATGATCAACACCGTGTCGTCCGCTGTAGGCTTGGCTCGGTCCACAGCATGACAGCCGATTGCCAGAGTTTCCACCAATGCGAGCTGTTCCATTTCCAACCCGCCGTGCGAAGGATGTAACTTGCGAGCGGGGACAATGAATCGTTCTCTCATCCCGCCATCGGTGTGAACCCCCAGGACTTCCAGATCGTCACAGCAGTTGCCACGCCCACGCTGGCTCGCAAAACTATCTTCGTTATTGATGTATGGCTCGACGCTACAGCGGTCTCCCGCTTTGACATTTTCCACATCTTCGCCGACCTCAAGAACTTCAACTCCTAATTCGTGGCCCGGAATTCTGGGGTAGCTGTAGAACGGGAACTTTCCTAAGTATCCGCTGATATCAGTTCCGCAAATGCCAACACGGTGTACAGCAACAAGCGCTTCACCAGGCCCTGGAGAAGGAGCTTCGTCAACCTCGATGGTTTTAAAGTTTTTCGGTTCTTCTAATAGAATGGCTCTCATAATGGTGCTTTATCTAAAGGTAGTAAAGAGTGTCGGTTACACCGATGTTTGTAACTAGCTTCCATTATGTTCTGTCTTGTTCTTTTGTTGAACCGTACGGGCGGGAAGTAGATCAGATTTTTGGGCGCATAAAAAAAGAGGTGCTAGTGAAAGCACCTCTTTTTTGTGAGCTCTTACCTGATTAGAGGCTTGGTCGCTGACCGGGTTGCCCACCAGGACGCTGGCCTTGCCCAGGTCGCTGCCCTTCAGGGCGTTGACCCTGTCCAGGTCGCTGGCCTTCAGGCCGCTGAGGTCGTAAGTCTTCTCGGGAAATCTCAAAAGGTTTCCCTTTCATTCCTTCGAACTGCTTCTTTTGAGCGGCTGTCAAAGTGCCGACAATTTTTTCTTCAGCTTCCTTTTGAACAGCCTGCATCTTTTCACGAATCTCAGCCATGAGTGCCTGGATTTTTTCACGGTCACCGCCGAGTTGTTGGAATTGTTCACGAACACCGCTGAACATCTCCTGAGATTTTTCACGAGTTCCGTTAGTGATCTCTTCGAATTTAGCCTTCTGAGTATCAGAGATTTTAAGTTTCTTTTGGATGGGCTCTAAGAGCAGAGCGCCCGTGCCTAAAAGCTGAAGCCGGATCTCTTCGAGCCGTTCAAGCTGTGGAGGTAGCAGGATATCGCTTACTGCTGCGTTAACTTTCTTTTGAGTCTCTTCAGAGCTCTTCCGGAACTTTTCAAATAGTTCACGTCGTTGTTCATCTGTGAGTTCACGGAAGTTGGGGCGCTCACCTTGATTAGCTCTAGCTTCCGAGCGAATTTTATTTACAGCTTCCTGGATTTCCTGAACTTGCTCGTCGAAGATTTCTGCTTCAGCGCGAACTTTCTCAGACTGAAGGAGTTGAGAGATGGAAATGTTGTTTTGCTGACCGCCACCGCGACCACCAAATTGACCACCGCCTGGACGCTGACCGCCACCAGGACGTTGTCCGCCTGGCTGAGCCTGAACAGCCGGAATGATGAGGAGGGACATCATTGCTACTGCTAGGGTATAGAATTTGAATCGTTTCATTAGGGAAGTCCTGCTACGCATAAAAAAGGGTTTTTATTTTGCTCGTATTGTTTGAACACTTCGACAGAACCACGGGTTTCGTCGAATTATCAAATAATTCTTAAATAATCAATCCTATAACATAACCTGTTTCTGCGGTGAATGCAGGGCTGCCTGTTTGGCTTCGATTGATATCCGGAATAGGCAAAGCAAATATCATTGAAAAGATAAGGTTTGGAGTTTCTATTAGGGCTTATGAAACAAGTAGCACTAATTACCGGAAGTAGTCGTCGAAGAGTCGGCTTTAGATTGGCCCAATACCTAAAAGAACGTGAGTATTTCGTCGTATTGCACGGTTTGAAAAACACGGATTGTGGTCAGCAGTTAGCGGAAGAGCTGGGAGAAAACACATGTTTTTATACGGCAGACGTGACTTCCGAGCGACAAGTCGATCTTTTAGTCACTGAGATAGTTGAGAAATATGGCCGGATTGACGCTCTAGTGACTCTTGCATCGCTATGGGAACCTACTCCATTGCAAGAGCTATCTGCTGGTGATTTGCTGAAGCAACTTCAGGTTAATGCCCTAGGCACTGTACTTTGTGCTCAAAAGGTTGGTTTACAAATGGTAAAGCAGGAGTCGGGTGGATCGATTGTGACTGTCGGTGATTGGGCCGTTGATCGTCCTTATCCTGGTTATTTAGCCTACTTTTTGTCAAAAGCGGGCATCGAGTCAGCTACCAAGGCTTTGGCGGTTGAACTTGCCTCGATGAACTCCAAAATTCGAGTAAATTGCATTCACCCAGGGAATATTCTCTTCCCAGATGACCTGGCTTCTTCAAAACGCCATGAAATTGAATTGGTGACACCCACTCACCATGTCGACGATCCCGAAGCTTTCTGCCATGCCGTCGAATTTTTCCTTGGAAATCAAATGGCAACTGGCACATCGATCACGCTCGACTCTGGTCGTTCTCTAACTTAAATCTCCCAACAAGTGCCACCCACCCTGATCTCACCGAGATTCAAAAGTAGTTCAAATGGGTGGTTCTAATTTATTGACATATACTGCCATTATGACGCAACTCAATGCCGAAGTGGCACCTTTGATGGTTGCTCGCATTTTTTATTGGTTGTCGGATTAGATTCTGTTGAGGGATCCTTGAGATTCTGAGTGATTCTTCAGTTAGAAGACGGAAGATGGTGATTCTCATAAAATCAAGTGTTTTATACGGTTTTTGATATTTGAGAGCGAAACGGGATGAATGGGTGTCACTTAATCTGGGGCTGTTTCAGTGGGATTGGAGTGAGTGGCACTGGTTTTTGGCATGCTGATTGCATTCTTCGGGGGTAGAGAAGTTATAGTGCCGAAATTTAGGAGACTAAGATTATGTTGATTACACGTAAAAGTCCGTTTCATGCCGAGTTGAGTTGGTTGCAGGACGAGATGAACCGAGTGTTTGGTTTAGAGACTCGTGCCAATCAGTCAGGTCAGCAAACTCTCGAACCAAACGTCTCAATCTGGGAGCAGGATTCAGGGTTTGTCCTTGAGATGGAGTTGCCAGGATTTGCTCAGGAAGACGTAGCTATCGAGATCCTGCCGACCGGAGTTCTGTCCGTCGAGGGCGAACGCTCGGCTCCGGAATCCCGAGATGGCAGTCTCGTGTCAGGCTACCAGCGATATGGGAAAATTAAGAAAGAATACAAACTTCCTACTACAGTTGATTCCGATACGGTCGATGCTAAGTTGATCAATGGATTGCTTACGATCACATTGGGGAAGAAAGTTAAGGCAAAAGCGCGTAAAATAGATTTGGCCTAACCTTAGTTCCATATTCATTGAGGAATGACATACCGTGTTGTTTTATGATTACCAATACATCATCTGGGTATTACTACCGTCACTTTTGATTTCCGGCTTTTTCAGTATGCGAGTGAAAGCTGCTTTTAATAAGTACTCGCGTGTTGGGTCCATGAATGGATATACCGGAGCTCAGGCAGCACGGATGTTATTAGATCGTGCAGGTTTGCAGCACGTCGATGTGGTGCAAACCGCCGGTCTGCTTTCTGATCACTACAACCCAGTGTCCAAGCAATTAGCTCTGTCTTCCAAAGTGTATACAGGTACTTCAGTCGCCTCTATAGGTATCGCTGCTCATGAAGCCGGACACGCTTTGCAAGACGCAGAAAATTATGGCCCACTGCGGTTACGGTCAAAGCTCGTGCCCCTATGTTCCATTGGTAATTCACTGGGCTACATCGTGATGGTGCTTGGACTGGTCATGTTGTACGCGTCCGGCGGTGTAGGAGCTGGTAAAACAGTCGTTTACATTGGGGCCGGTTTGTTTAGTCTCGTGCTGCTATTTCAGTTAGTCACTCTACCAGTGGAATTTGACGCAACAAAGCGAGCCAAGCAGATCGTGCTCGACGCGGGAATCATTTACCCGGAAGAACGTCAGGGTATGGACAAAGTCTTGGGTGCTGCCGCCATGACCTATGTGGCAGCGATGGTAACGACACTATTAACGCTGGCCTACTATCTCATGCGTGTTGCTGCTGTTTCACGAGATTAACTGAGCCAAATTACCTCGTCCGCGAGATTTAGTCCTGCTTGGATTTACTCACTAGGACTCTGTGGTACATTGATTGAAGTCAATCCAATCAAATGCACCACGGAGAACCTGAAGTATGCATCGCTTTCTTATTCTGCTTGTATTTGCCGGCTGGACGCTTCCAGCGATGGCGAAAGAAAGTCAGCCTAATGTCATTGTTGTAATCACAGATGACCAGGGCTACGGAGACGTGGGAGCTCATGGGAACTCCATGATCCAAACACCCAATCTCGACGTATTGCATTCGCAAAGTGTCCGTTTGACCGACTACCACGTCGACCCCACCTGTTCGCCGACTCGAAGTGCATTGATGACCGGACGCTACTCGACTCGCACCGGCGTCTGGCATACCATCATGGGCCGCAGCCTGATGAACAGCCAGGAATACACCGTTGCAGAAGTCTTTCGAGATGGCGGCTATACCACTGGCATGTTTGGTAAGTGGCACTTAGGCGACAACTATCCTGTTCGGCCTCAAGATCAGGGGTTTGACTACACCTTCATCCATGGTGGTGGTGGCGTTGGACAGGGCCCAGACTACTGGGGAAACGACTACTTCGATGACACCTACTGGAGAAATGGGAAACCGGAAGCTCAAACAGGTTATTGCACCGACGTCTGGTTTAACGATGCTCTTAAGTTCATCGAGCGAAATCGCAAAAAACCGTTTTTTGCCTACATCTCTACCAATGCTCCTCACGGTCCTTATCTGGTAGCCGAGAAGTACTCTGATCCCTACAAAGAAAAAGGTGTGGGTTCACCTCAGGCTGAATTCTATGGGATGGTTGAAAACATCGACGAGAATATGGGGAAATTGATGGCGAAGCTTGATGAATTGAAGATTGCCGAAAACACGATCCTCATTTTTACCACCGACAACGGAAGTGCCGCAGGTTGGCGGCCTACGAAGAACGGAATCTGGAAAGGGTTTAACGCAGGTATGCGTGCCGGTAAAGGATCTAACTTTGACGGCGGTCATCGTGTCCCGATGTTTATCCGCTGGCCCAATGGTGAACTCACCGGCGGTCGGGATGTTGATACGCTTTGTGCCCACATTGATGTGTTACCAACTTTGGCAGAGCTCTGTGCCTTGGAAGACGTCCGAGCGAGTGACCGGGACGGCGAAAGTCTGAAGTCAATCTTGTACGGTGATAAAGAATCCTTACGAGACAGAATCCTAACGGTGCACTCTCAGCGAGTAGAAAATGTTGAGAAGTATCGAAATTATGCAGTTATGTCAGAACGCTGGCGTTTACTGAACCAAAACCAGTTATACGACATCAAAGCAGATCCGGGGCAAGAGAATAATGTATTTGAAAAGCATCCGGACGTGGCAAAAAAACTTTCTGATGCGTACGAAGCCTGGTGGAAGAGTCTCTCGCCAGCATTTGATATGACCGTCCGCATCGGTGTCGGTTACAAAGCGCAGCCCGAGTCATTGCTTCATTCTCATGATTGGCATACCAACAATACCAATACTCCGTGGCATCAAAATCATGTCATGAGCGGCGCGATTGGTAATGGCTACTGGGCGCTGGATATCGCCGAGAATGCTAAGTATCAAATCGAGCTTCGACGTTGGCCTCGTCACGTGGACAAAGCGATGGACGCTGTGAGTGCGACCATCGAAATCGGGGGGCAAAGCATCACTCAGGAAATCCCAGCCGGCGCAACTTCCGTTGTCTTCGAAGTTGAATTGCAACAAGGCGCAAATGATCTCCTCACCAAAATGAAACTTAAAGACGGTAAGGTGCGAGGAAGTTACTTTGCTTATTTGAAAAAGCAGTAACCAGTTAGACGAATAGTTAGGGTTGTAACGGTCGCTTGCTTTAATTTGCGCATCTTTCCCGGTTTTCCCAGTCTCTTCATTTCCACGGCGTTCGTTGTGAACTATCCTAAAGGGATATCTGAACTGCGCGTTGTTTGCGCTCATTCAATGATTACGTCATAGGAAAACGTTCCATGAAATACTCATCCTGTCTAGCTATCTTACTAATAGTAACCTTATTGACCGGTCCATCGTTCGCACAGGACGGACCCCCGCCACCTAAGCCTGAATATCCTCCGCATACTCAGGTATTAGATGGTTACCAGAAAGTCGTGTCGACGGCTGATGGTGCTCGGAGCATGTACACGTTGTATGTGCGTTCCAAAGATGGCAATGTCTACGCTGAATTACCTCCTAGCTATGCCACCAAGCGATACTTCTTTGCGTTAACTGTGGCTAGTGGTGATAAGTATGCCGGACTTCAATCTGGTGAAATGTATGTTTACTGGCGACGCTATAACAACCGACTCGCGCTGATCGCTCCTGATCTTGATACACGAGCCACAGGCGATCCTGAATCCGCTTCTTCGGTGAATCGGTTGTTTACTGACAGCATCATTCTTAATGTACCGATCGTAACCATTGGTCCAGGTGGTGGGCCAGTGATTGATCTGGACTATTTGTTGGTTGGTAAGGCCACGAAATTTTTCGGGCCTCAATTCCGTAATCAGGAATTAATGGGGATGTATAAATTGCAAAAAGCAAAAGCATTTCCGTCGAACGTTGAATTGGCGTTTGAACTTCCAACGTCAACCGGCAAGCTATCTGCGATTCACTACAGTATTTCAGAATTAACTTCAAAGTCAGGTTATCGCCCACGTATGGCGGATGAACGAATTGGATATTTCACAACGTCTTATAGTGACTTAAGTCAATACGTTGATGATAAGACCGACGTCCAGTTTATCAATCGTTGGCATTTAGAGAAGCGTGATCCACGCCTCAAAATCAGTCCACCTAAAAATCCGATCATTTTCTATATCGAACATACAACACCGGTACGTTACCGCCGCTGGGTGAAAGATGGAGTTTTAGCCTGGAACGCTGCCTTCGAAAAGATCGGGATTTCTGATGCGATTCAAGTCTATTATCAGGATGCACAAACCGGTGCGCATATGGACAAAGACCCTGAAGATGTGCGTTACAACTTTGTTCGCTGGCTGAACAATGATATTGGTACTGCGATTGGGCCGAGTCGTGTCGACCCCAATACAGGACAGATCTTAGATGCTGATATCATCCTCACCGATGGGTGGATTCGTCACTTTCGTTATGAATTCGATAGTTTACTACCTAGTATTATGATGGAAGGTTACAGTCCAGAAACGCTTGGCTGGTTAGCTGATAATCCTAACTGGGATCCACGCATTTCATTCGCTCATCCTGCTCAGCGAAATCACTTGAAGAAGAAGTTTGCTGAGATGAGTAGAGAGCCATTTAGTGGTCATCCATTAACCAAAGTGGATGGTACGCTCCTGGGTGATGATGAGTATGATGGATTAATTGGTCGTACGTCCCAGGTTAATGGAGCCTGTCTTGCTGCCCGTGGCATGGCTTTTGATGTAGCTGTGATGCGTATGGCATATCAAATCCGAGCGGCTTTGGACGAACCAGCAGGTGAAGAGAAAGAAGAAGAGAAAGAAGAAGAGGTCATTCTGGATGGTATGCCTGAATCGTTCATTGGTCCCCAACTTTATCATTTAGTTGCTCATGAAGTTGGACATACTTTAGGATTACGACACAATTTCAAAGCGTCTGCTGCTTACACTTTGGAAGAAATTAATACAGCGGCTAATAAAGGTAAGCCGATTGTTGGTTCTGTAATGGATTACACGCCAACGAATATCCGTTTCGATGCGGGTGATACTCAAGGTGATTATGCCATGCTTGGCATAGGACCTTATGACTATTGGGCGATTGAGTATGGTTACTCGTTTGAATCAGATCTTAAACCAATCCTTGCCCGTGTGACGGATCCAAAGTTGCAGTTTGCTACGGATGAAGATACGTTAGGCCCTGATCCTTTGGCTCGACGTTATGATTACGGTAAAGATCCGTTGAATTTTGCTAACGAACAGATTCAACTAGCCACGTTGTATCGTAGCCAGCTTCTTGAAAAGTTTGTGAAAAATGGAGATAGCTGGGCGAAGGCTCGCCGTGGTTACGAAATCACACTTTCGATGCAGGCCCGTACGATTAGCATGATGGCAAATTGGATCGGCGGTGTTCATGTACTGCGAGATAAGAAGGGTGATGAAGGCAATCGAGCACCTCTGCAGGTTGTTCCCATCGAACAGCAGCGTGCTGCGTTGAAATTTGTTGTGGAGACAGCTTTCCAAGATGAAATCTACGCTCTGACTCCGGAATTGCTTGAGAGGATGACGACGTCCAAGAAGTTGGGTGGATCTGTCAGCAGTGCCATGCGTGATTATGACTGGCCGATCCATGATCGCGTTGGTGCCCTGCAGGCCAGTACTTTGACTTCGGTTCTGAACCCTACGACGCTTCGACGAGTCTATGACAACGAATTTAGGATTCCAGCCGATCAGGATGCCCTCACGCTTCCAGAAGTTCTGGATACGGTTACCGGTGCCATCTGGGGGGAGCTAGGAGTTCCTTTAGAAGCCGCCACCAATGTACGTAAACCGGCGATCTCAAGCCTGCGTCGCAATTTGCAGCGTGAGCATGTTAATCGGCTGATCGACCTTTCGATGACGAACAATGGTAGTAACGAATCGTTTAAGCCGATTTCCAATCTTGCCAGAGCGCAATTACGAACACTTGCAGGGCGGGTCACTGCATACCGCGAAGCGAATGCTGAAAAGCTCGATGCTTACAGTCGTGCTCATCTGGAAGAAGTTGAAAACGCGATTACCAAAGCGATGGAAGCTGATTTTGTTATCTCTAAATAATCAGTTCTGATACGCATAAAAAAAAGAGCGAGGCTTTAGCACCTCGCTCTTTTTTTATGGTTATGAAGAATGACTAAGCAGCGAATTCGGCCCGGCGATTTCTTAACTGCTTTTGTAGTCGATGCACCAGACTGCTATGCATTTGGCTTACACGACTTTCACTGAGATCAAGCGTTGCTCCAATCTCTTTCATCGTCATTTCTTCGTAGTAGTAAAGAATGATAATGAGTCTTTCGTTTCTACTCAGACCTTTGGTGACCAGTCGCAGCAGGTCGTATTTTTGACCTCGCTGTGTTGGATCTTCACCTTTCTTATCATCCAGAATGTCGATTTCACTGACATCCTTTTCACTATCAGTTTGATACCATTTTTTATTCAAACTGATTAATGAAACAGCATTGGCATCCCGCATCATTTTTTCGAGTTCCGGAACGGTCAGTTCCATATGCTCAGCCAATTCTATTTCGGTGGGTGCGCGACCTAATTTATCTGTCATTCGCTTGGTAGCGGCAGTCAGTTTTGTCGCTTTCGACCTGACAAGTCTTGGTACCCAGTCCATGCTGCGTAGTTCGTCAAGCATTGCACCGCGTATACGTGGGACGCAGTAAGTTTCAAACTTAACGCCACGATACAGGTCATATGCTTCAATTGCATCCATTAGACCGAATGTTCCTGCACTGATCAGGTCATCCAATTCCACTCCTTCGGGCAGACGTGACCAAACTCGTTCGGCATGATACCGTACTAAAGAGAAGTATCGTTCCATCAGCTGGTTTCTGAGTTCTTCCTGAGAAGTATCCTCTTTAAAATCCAGCCAGGTTTGGACAACATCTTCGGAGACTTTTAGTTTTTCCATACAATCCTCCATGATTGTGAGGAGACCACGGCGCACCGGCGGCGTTCACGTTTCCAGGGTGCGCAAAAACGTCACCTCAGGAACCGTGCATACAGAGACTCCGTCCTCTGTTAGGTCTCAGGGGGTAATAGTCCAACAAAAGAAAGACGAGATGATTGCCCGTTGTGTTCCTACCGTTGCCGGAAGAGTTCGTCTATCTTTCGCAGTTTAACACCCACGCGCAGGCGGGTAATTACATAGCAAGTCATCGGTTAGAAACTGCGCAAAAGTTGAGGATTACTCCGGTTTTTCCGGAAAAAGGAGTTTTCAGTAACGAGCAGTTGAGATCGATCTTATAATGAACTTTATGATTATCAAAACCTGGATCAACCTCTGTATTGGCATATTCGCATTTCTTCCGAGCGGGACGTTATTGGCTCAGAATCCTTCTGCACCAAAATCCTACTCATCAAACTACTACCCTGAGCTTGTCAGGAAAGACAAGCCGGTTGCCTACTGGCGGATGGACTTGGACAACAATGGAATGATGTCTAATTCCGTTGCTACAGCTCCCGAGTTAAGGGGTAAGCTTGTTGGTGAAGTAGAAGTTTCCTCGGGACCTACCGGCCCGGAACATCCCAAGTTTGGTGCAGCGGAAAATACAGCATTGGAGATTCCCAATGCAGGTGGGCACATCACGGTCGATGACCCAGGTGATAACAGCCCGCTTGATTTTACCCTGGGGGATTCCATTACGATTGAAGCTTGGGTTCAACTATGGAGTGTCGGTGGCTATCGCTATATCGTAGGGAAAGGTCGTACCGGCAATCCGGAGTTTCCAGCTGAAAACCATAACTACTCGCTGCGAATTGCAGAACGTGGTGCGCTTTCATTTCTCTATCGCGGCATCGATTCCGAAGGGAAACAGAACTATCACCGCTGGACGTCAAATGAAGGAGTGGGAGTGAGTGATGGTTGGCATCATATTGCCCTAACCTATACCTTTGGTAAAACGAAAAGTATCCGTGGATATATCGATGGGAAGCCTGTTTCCGGCAAATGGGATATGGCCGGAGACACGGGCGCTAAACCGGTAGTGGACAACGATCAGCTATGGATTGGCTCTGCTCTTTCCGCCAATCCGAACAGTACCCTCAAGGGGGCCGTTGATGAGATTGCGATTTATCGTCAAGCGTTACCAGCAGAAGCTTTTGCTCAACGATATTCGTTCATTAGGAACGAACCAACCTTCGATCCATCCACCATTCCGGCGGACAAGATTTTAGTTCAGATATGGGAGGGAGTCTCAGAAAATACGTTTCAGTATCGTAGTGCGCGGATGACGGGATCTTACGAGGTGGATGCGTTTGAGTTTTTCCAGATTCCCAATAAATATAATGAACGTGCCATAAAGATTGACCGCTCGGCTCCGTTTATGATCCGAGCGTATGGGTATGCAATGATTCCGGAAGGGCCGCAACGCATACTCGTCCGCGCACGAAATGGTGCTCGTTTATTTATCGACGACCAATTACAAATTGAAGTTCCATTCTTCAATATCTCTAGTTCGGCCCATGGTAGAGTCCTAAAAGTACAGCGAGATCAGGCTCCGAATATTCGACCACTTCAACGTGGTGATAAAGAAGTGATCGCTGCAATCGAAGGTGATGGAGAAAAGCACCTGTTTCGTTTCGAAATGATTGTCGGCAGCACCAAACGTAGGCCGGAAACCGGAGAGACCTCAGTTTGTATCGCTGAACCCGACGGGGATTTTCGTATATTAAGCGACACCCTGGAGGCTAGGCTGACTGATCGGCAGTGGCCGCAGTTTATGCAACAGCAAATGGCCAAGATCACTCGCCATGATCGTGAAAACCGCGACTCGGTGTCCTTTTCAGAACAGCAGTACTGGCAGAAGAGGCATGAGGCAGCAGCACGAATTGCCGCAACCTATAAACCAGTATCGAATCCAGGAAACCACTTTCCGGAATCGACGCATAACCGCATCGATCGATTTGTAAATCGGAAACTCTTTGAAGCTGAATTGAAACCCAACCAATTGGTTGACGGTGCGACGTTCTTACGACGACTTAGCCTTGATACGATTGGCACGATTCCCAGTCAGGATTTAATCGAGGAATTCACTCGTCGACAGGAATCAGGCGAGGACGCACGACAATGGGCGATCGACTATCTTCTGGAAAAGGACGGCTGGGCAGACCATTGGACTTCTTACTGGCAGGACGTGTTGGCCGAGAATCCCAATATTGTCAATCCGACTTTAAATAACACCGGGCCATTTCGTTGGTGGATTCATGAATCACTGATCGACAACAAACCGATGGATCGATTTGTTACCGAACTTATCATGATGGAGGGGAGTCGGTTTTACGGAGGCCCCGCAGGTTTTGCTGTCGCTTCGCAAAATGACGTTCCACTGGCTGCCAAAGCGCATATCATCGGGCAGGCCTTTTTGGGAGTTCAGATGCAATGTGCTCGTTGTCATGACGCTCCGTTTCATGACGTGACTCAGCAAGATCTCTTCTCGCTGGCAGCCATGTTGAAACGTAAAGAGGAAAGCGTACCAAAAACAAGCACCGTGACGGTTAGCGCAGACGGTCCTATCCCGAATGTTCCGATCACATTGAAACCAGGGGCTGTCGTCGCTCCGGAATGGCCCTTCCCGGAATTACTCAGCCAAAGATTGCCAGAAGCATTGATGCGAGGGGGAGTTGACACTCGCGCCACTCTGGCAAGCAAGATTACCGACCCCGGCAATCTGAGATTCCCTCAAGTCCTTGTCAATCGACTGTGGAAGAGAACGATGGGATACGGCATCGTTGAACCGGTGGAAGATTGGGAGCATGGTACAAACATCGACCCTCATTTGCTTGATTTCCTGGGGCGTGAGTTGGTGATGAACGGATATGACTTAAAGGTTATTGCCAAGTTGATTTTTCAGTCCCATACCTATCAACGACGAAGTACGGACTTAACGGAAAGTGGCTTGCAGGCATTTGTGGGTCCTGTTCGTAGACAAATGTCGGCAGAACAGTTAGTCGATTCTTTGTTCGTCGCGTCCGGGAGGCCGTTTGATGCTGGTCCAATTAATGTTGATATCGATGGTGCTAGAAACTATAGCAATTCTCTAAACCTCGGCGTGCCGAAGCGAGCCTGGCAATTCGCTTCCCTCTCCAACGAACGAGACCGTCCCAGTTTATCGCTCCCATTTGCTCAGCCATTTACTTCTGCGATGCAGGCATTTGGCTGGACGGGATCGCGTCAGAATCCGATTAATCAACGTGAATCCTCACCGAATATTATGCAGCCAGCCATGATGAACAACGGACTATTACTGCGGGATAATGCACGTCTGGACATGGTCAGTGAGTTTACTGAATTAGCACGACAGGCTTCTTCGGTCGATGGATTGATTAGTGATACATATCATCGCATCCTCACTCGAGCACCGATGGCGTACGAGCGTCAATTGTTTAGGGAATTGTTAACGGACGGGTTTACCGAAAGGTTAGTCGAACTCAGTGACGAGGAAGCAGAGAGGATTCGCTGGTCGCGTCGACTTCCAAGGAATATGGTCTCCTGGTCCAACCACCTAGACCCTCGGGCCAATGAAATCAAACTGGAGTTACGGCAGGCAATTCAACGAGGAGCGATTGCTTCACCCCATCTGGACAGTGAATGGCGAGAGCGAATGGAGGACTTCGTTTGGGTCTTGTTTAATTCGCCTGAATTCTTATACATACGATAAGGTGTCATCTGAAATGACCAATTTTACACGAAGACGATTTCTGGAATTATCTGCTGCTTCGGCAAGTACTGTGGCCCTCGCTCCCGGCGTGTTGTCAGCAGAAGAAGAGCTGGAGCATATGCCCTGGTCGTTTGCGCCGGGGAAAGCGGAGCACGTCATCATGTTTTGGCTTGGTGGTGGTGCCTGCCACATCGACACCTGGGATCCGAAAAAAATGGGAGATGCAAAGGCCAGAAAGCCTGGATCGTACTATCCCGCCATTGATACGGCCATTCCCGGTACCCAGGTCTGTGAGCACTTACCCAAGTGCGCTAAAATTCTTGACCGATTTAATATCGTTCGCACAGTTAACCACGGTGTGATTGATGAGCATGCAGCCGCGACCAATATGATGCATACGGGTCGTATGACGACAGGTACGATTACTTATCCATCGATCGGATCAGCAGTTGCCTATCACCGCGGTGCAGCTTCGGAATTTGTTCCGCCTTACGTTTTAATCGGCTATCCCAATGTGACGCGTGGCCCAGGGTTCTTAGGTGCCAAAGCAGGGTTCGTGTATTTGACCGAAACTAGCGAAGGACCAGGTGGGTTTAGTCGCAGCAGGGATGTATCCGACCGTCGTCAAAAACGCCGTGAACAGTTGCTAGCCAAAGTACGACAGGAATTTACAGCCCGGGAACAGTCCGCAGTGATCGAACAGTATGACCAGACCATTGACCAGGCTTTGCGGTTGGCTGGTCCGGACTTTATGAGTGCTTTTGAACTGAAGAAAGAGCCCGCTGATCTGCGAAATGCTTACGGAGGAGAATTTGGACAACGTTGCTTACTCGCGCGTCGCCTAGTCGAGCGGGGCAGCCGTTTTGTCGAGGTGTCTCATAATCTAAACTTCGTCAATGGAACTGGCTGGGATACTCACAATGATGGTCAATTGAATCAGCACTTGTTGATCAAAGAAATGGATAGTGCGTTATCTTCCCTGGTGACCGATCTGGAAACAAAGGGATTACTGGAGAAGACTTTGATTGTTGTTTCCACGGAATTTGGCCGTCCAGCAGGCTTTGATGGCGGAGGCGGGCGAGGACACCATTCGAAAGGATTTAGTGTGGCAATGGCCGGAGGTGGTCTGAATAACGGGATCACGATTGGAACGACAGATGAGCTGGGAATGAAGATCGTCGATCGCCCTGTTTCTGTCCCGGATCTACACGCCACGATCCACTACGCATTGGGTACGAATCCACGGAAGCTTCTCTTTGCAGGCGACCGTCCAGTACCCACGACAGATATGGGAACGCCCATTGAAGAATTGTTCGTTTAGAACTGCTTGCTAAGTTTCTCGACCCGTTTTGGTTGATGACCGTCTGCCTGGATGACCATCCGGTAACGTAAGTTTAGTGGTTGGTCTATGGAGATAGGCACCGGGTGCTGTCCAGGATATGCCGCATTCTGCATGCTACCTTTGGCTCGTAAAATCCATTGGTCCGGATAAACAGGATTTTCCGGATGGCAGATGATGGCAATTGCTGAAGGAGCCTGATCGTCCGGGTGGAATGTTCCTTCGATATTGATCCATGGGCCAGCATCTATCGCCGTTCGCTGTGGCTGAACGACCCCTTGTTGTGACCAAAAGGTAACATCGGCAGGGAGCACAATACGAGGAGAAAAACCTCCATACCCTTTGTCATTATCTGAGCCTCCCAATTCAAAATTCTCGACGAGTGGTTGGATTTGAATGTGGAAGTCGATGACTCTTATTGGTCCTCGCGTTCGGTGAAGAGTGATTACCGTTTTCTCGTCCACGACAGGAATCTGCTCGCCCTGCTGATCGACTAAGTCCGGAGAACTCCAATGTGTCTCTGTGGACAATCGGACTCCCATTTTTACATGTCTGGTTTCAACCAGTTTCGAGTCCCAAATGAAGTCGCGGCATTCCCAACTGTCTCCAAGCTGTTTGCCGTTTACTAGTACCTGATGCCAGGCCCAGAAGACGCCTCGATGATGCAAGTGATCTGCAGGAAAGTCCTCGGTAATTTCATTGCCTTGAAAATCAAACAGGTCCACATAGTTGTTGCGTGTGTGTGTTCCCTCTCGTGATTTGGGTAATATGCGATAGCCAAGCGCAGGCGTACCCTTGTGGAAAACCATCAGATAATCTCGACTGCGTACTACCGAATAGGGTTGCTTGGCGATTGCCACAGCACTGGCAGAGAAAGTTGTCAGCAGGATTAGGAAGATTCTGGAGGCTCTATTCAGCATGTCATTTTTCCTTGACTTTGATGTCCACCCAAACCATGCGGTGGTCCGAAGCTGTGACAAGACGAGTGGCGGGTGTATCGGCCTTGGTTGGCCAAAAGACTCCGGCTCGTTGAGTCTTCAGGTTTCGGGATGGAAGCACATAGTCGATGCGCAGATTTCCTGGTGAGCGATCAGAGAAGTCGCCAGTATCTAATTCAGCCTTTCCACGATGTGTCGTGTTCACGTTGCCCTGAATTTTGGCTGCTTCGGCTCCTCCCTTACTTGTTGGCTTGGGATCTTGAATGAGGGGATGTTTGAGTAATTGATTAATTGCCTGATTGGTAGAATCGCCGTCTACTGGGTCTGCATTGAGATCGCCTGCGATGACAAAGAACTCATTTTTCCTGAGTCCACCCCGTTGACCGGCGTCATCGACAATATAGCCCGCAGTACTTGGAGAGACGTAATCGGACCAGAACCGAATTTCATCGTGATTACGAGTACCATTTTTATCTTCCGGACCATCAAATACCGGCGGAGTTGGATGGCAGACCAGAAAGTGAATGCGTCCGGCTGGCGTTTCCACAGGAACATCCCAATGACTCTTTGAGGATAAACGGAACTTATTTAGAATCTCACTGGAGTAATAGGATTTGCCAGTTTTGGGGTCGCGGGGTAACAACGCCCCAGGCATATTCTGCCAAAGAAACTTCTGAAAGGTTCGAACCTCTCCCAGCGGAAACCGACTTAATACGACCATTCCATACTGCCCGGGATATCGTCCAAATCCGAAACAATCGGTGGGGTCTGTGGTTTTTCCATTTCCATCCAGATCTAATCCACTTGCAATCCCGGTGTTTACCTGATTGGTATAAGCGTAACCATACTCAATGGGATTCAATGTGTCGCTTGGGCTTTGTAGGTAATGGTTCTGGAAATGCTCTACCGAGGCGGTGGCCTGCTCCCCGGCATAATCAAACTCGTTAAGCAACAGGACGTCGGGACGAATTGTCCGTATAACAGCGGCGATTTTGGCAATCTGCTCGTGATTCCCTGCCGCCAATTGTTCCGACAATTCGCCTTCTTGCGAACGGTTCATGCTGACATTGAATGTTGCAAAGCGAATTTGCCCGTAACTGGTATTGGGCAACAAAGTGGATATCAGGAATCCGCACGACGCCAACCACAGGAAGCTATAAAAAGAAACCAGCGACGAGTTTGATGGTCGTCGCTGGTTGTGGATTGGATTCTTCATGAGTTTTACTTCGCAATGTAATCGACGACAACGACCTTGGCTAACTTACCTTTTACTAATGCGACGAATTTCTCGTGAGCAGGATGTGGTAAGTACACTTCCAGTCCGGCCTTGTTTTTAAAGGTGACAAAGAAGCAGTGCGTTAGCCCGTCGTTAATGTTCTCGGGACTTACGTTAGTGCCAAATTCAAAATCGATGATGGTGTCGATTTCTTTAGGTAGGTTACCAAAAGCGACTTCCACTTCCTTGATTTGTTCTTTGGTGACATCCTCATTGAATGCAAACAGGACTACATGTCTATAAACTCCCTTTTTGGCTTTGGCGAGAGCGGGAGCCTGAGGTGTGACCAGCATCACGGCAAACAGTAGCAACAGTATGGTGGAAAAGTGACGCATAAGAACATTGTCCTTTTGGATTGAGAGTAGAAGTTAAAGTTATTGAAGTAAGCCACGAGCTTCGAGTGGCCAGATATCGACCAGTGTATCACCTTGGAAGACGTAGAAGAAATCATGAAGCACACAGGTCATATCTGCGTAACCCGGGACAAGTTCAATTCGTTCCCCGATTTTCAGGTTCTGAGCTTCACCGGCAAGTTTCAATTCTCCGTGTTCAGCTGACAGCCTTTCAACCGTGATGTCGTCCCGGCCGACGACGATCGCGGGTTCATATTCAACATGCAGCGTTTTTTTCCCAGCATCAATAATGGCGCGATCTGAAGAGGGCCGACCCACAACGGTTGCCACAATGGTCAAGGCTTTCTGCATGCCAGTTACCTGACATTGCTGTTCATAGAACTGGTCCATGAACATTCCACCGCCAGCCTGTAGTTCCGTGATTCCGGGTTGCATACGACTAAGGAGATACGACCCCGTACCTCCACAGGAGACGATTTCACAGGGAATTCCAGCAGCCTTTAACTGCTCGGCATTGTCTGCTAATAATTTCAAAGCCTGTTCTATCTTGATCCGTTTCTCATCCTGATCTTCGAGGGTAAGCAGGTGTCCTTCGTATCCCATGATGCCGGCAAATTTGATACCGGGTAGAGCGTGCAACTGGCGGGCCAGCTCCAGCGTTGCTTGTGGTGAGCAGCCAACGCGATCGAGGCCAATATTTACTTCGATGATGGCTCGACACTCCACACCTTCTCTGCTCATAACTTCGCTCATCGGATTTGCCTGATCGAGATGATCAATACAAACAATCGGGTCTCCTTCTTTGCATAGATTGGCCAGCCGTTTGAGTTTCGCTTCGCCGACAATCAGATTGGCGATCAACACATCGGTGACGCCACCGCGGACCATCACTTCAGCTTCAGCCAGCTTGGCGCAGGTGGCTCCTATCGCTCCAGCATCCACAAGTCGTGAAGCAATCTGAGAAGACTTATGTCCTTTGCAGTGCGGTCTCCATTGGACTTCAAAGTCCCGAGTGCCCTGACTGATCTTTGCGACGTTGGCATCCATTTTGTCGAGATCAACCGCCAGAATGGGTGTATCCAGATCTGCTTTTGAGAAGGATTGATCGACGGGGAGCTTAGTTGGATTGATGAAATGCGTGGGCATTAGCCACCTCCGATGGCGGGAATAAAATGAACTTCGCTTTGGGGCTTAACTTTAGCAATCATGCCTCGGGAGGTCATGATACTGTCGATAGAGACCTGAAGTGATGGCGAAATATTTCCATCGGTACAGATCCGATCTTTGAATCCTGGGAACATCTCGTCTAGTTGATCGACGATCTCACGCACATTACGAGCCTCTATTTCCACCGACTGAACACCACCGGACAATTCGCGCAGCTGTGCAGGGATAAAAACAGTTGCCATGATGACGTTACTTTCACCAAACTTTATTCAGAAGTCTGATTCGATTGCATTGCCTTCCACAACTTAGGCGGAGACATAGGGAGCTCCGTCATACGTGTATTGGTTGCATTAAAAATAGCGTTCGCCAAGGCGGCAGGCGGTGGAACAATCGGTGTTTCACCGACACCCCGAACACCGTATGGATGATCCGGATTACCGGTTTCCACAATAATCGTATCGATCATCGGAACATCCAGCATGGTGGGCATGCGGTAATCCAGGAAGCTGGCATTGGCCATCGTGTCATCGGCTTTGTAGAAGTATTCTTCATTGAGGGCCCAGCCAATTCCTTGAACGGTACCACCTTGTAGTTGTCCTTCGACATAGCTGGGGTGGATTGCTTTTCCGGCATCCTGAATCGTCGTGTATCGCAGGACCGTGACTTTTCCGGTCTCCGGATCCACTTCGATATCTGCAATCTGAGCACCAAAACCGTTGGTGGGGCATTCCGGTGAAACGGTTGCTCGTCCAACGAGATGTTCTCCTGCCTGAAACAATTCGGTGGCCAGTTCTTTGAAGCCGACAGTTTTATCGCCTCCTGTGAAGGAACCATCTTCACCGACAGTGATCTCGTCAGCAGAACAATCCCATAAATCAGCCGCGAGTGTTTTCATTTGTTGCTGTAAATCACGGCCGGCTTCGTAAGCTGCCATGCCGGTAGCAAATGTTACACGACTCCCTCCAGTGACATCGGTATATCCGGCCGTGTCTGTATCGCCAACCATCGGGTTGATGTCATCGGCTTCGAGTCCCAATACTTCTGCCAGTTGCATGGCAATGGAAGTTCTTGAGCCACCGATATCGGTTGAGCCTTCTAGTAGGTTGATCGTGCCATCGGAATTGACGGTACATGCAGCACTGGATTTGAGTCCGCAACCAAACCAGAAGCCGGCTGCAATGCCGCGACCTCGATTGGGGCCTTCAAGCGGTGTATTCCAGTGATCACTATTTTGAACAGCCTGCAGGCATTCTTCCAAACCAATCGGTGGATAGACTGGCCCATCAACTCGACGGGATCCTTCCTTGACGGCATTCTTCTGGCGGATTTCCAATTCGCACATGCCGAGTTTCGCTGCGAGCTCATCCACCAATTGCTCCGTCGCAAATGCGACCTGTGTGGCACCGGGAGCACGATAAGCAGAGGTTTTGGGTTTATTAAGGCAGACGTCGTAACCATCTACGACGGCATGTTCAATGTCATAACAGCTAAAGACACACATACAACCAGGGCCGATCATGCCTCCGGGATAAGCGCCGGCATCATAGGCCAGCCAGGCTTCTCCGGCAATCATCGTACCATCATTCTTAGCTCCGATTTTCACTCGCATAAAAGATCCAGGCGTTGGGCCAGATGCTTCAAACACATCAGCTCGCGTCATAGTGATACGTACCGGACGTCCTGATTTTTTACTGAGTATTGCGGCCGTAGGTTCAAGGTAGACTGTAATCTTCCCCCCGAACCCCCCACCGATTTCACAGGGCGTAACTAGCACGTTCCCCAGAGGAATTTGCAGTACCTCCGCGGTTTGTTGTCGAGCGGTAAAGGAACCTTGAGTGGCAGTCCAGATTTTTAGGCGGCCATCTTCGTTATAGTCAGCCACTACGGCATGTGGTTCGATATACCCCTGATGGACGGTCGCCGTTTTGAATTCGCGTTCGACAATGACATCAGCCTCTTCAAAGGCCTTTCCTGCATCACCTTTTTCAAAATGAAGATGGACGGGGATATTACTTGGATTCTCTGCTTTATCTCCCATGCTATCGGTAACCAGATCGGCGTGAAGCAAAGGAGCATCTTCTTTCATAGCGTCGAGTACCCAGGTAACTGAGTCCAGTACTTCGTATTCGACTTTGATTTTCTTGGCAGCTGCTTCGGCAATATGCACATCTGTCGCCGCGACAGCTGCGACGGCATGGCCACGATAGAGCACCTTTTGTTGAGCCATGCAATTGGAACTAAGATAAGCCAGGTTAACGCTGCCTTCGCCAAGATCGGCCATTTTGTTTTCGACATTGGGGAAGTCTTTCCCAGTCACCACTGCATGGACGCCTGGAGTAGTCTCTGCTTCGCTCGTGTCAATCGAGACGATTTTTGCATGAGCATGCGGACTTCGTAGAACAAACCCGGCTAACATTCCAGGTAGTTTGGTGTCAGCGGTGTAGATGGCTTTTCCGGTAACTTTATCCGCTCCGTCATGTCGAACGGGACGGCTTCCAATGACGCGATACTGGGTCGAGGTCACGGGTAATACTCCTGATAGGTTACTTAAACGCCGTGGCGGCAGTTTGGTTTATAAATGGCCTTAAGCTTCGGCACTCATTTGTTGCCCGGCGGCCTGAACCGCTCGGACTATTTTGTCATAGCCGGTACAACGGCAAAGGTTGCCGGATAAATCAAAACGTATGGTCTCTTCAGATGCATTAGGATCTTTATCCAGAAGAGCTTTGGAAGCGACTAGGAAACCCGGTGTACAGATGCCACATTGCAGGGCAGCGCCTTCCAGGAAGCATTGCTGAACCGGATGCAGATTCGAACTGCAGGCGATTCCTTCAACGGTCTCGATCTCCGCTCCTTCGACTTCGACACCCAGGACGAGACAGCTATCGACGGGCCGACCATTAAGCAGGACAGTGCACGCTCCGCAGTTTCCGTTGTTACATCCTTCTTTCGATCCGGTTAATCCGAGATTATCACGGAGCACTTCTAGTAGGCTATGACGCGGTTCACAGAGAAAGTCAGTAGACTCTCCGTTAATCGTGGTTGTCACATGGGCTTTCTTCGAGGCTGACACGATTACTTCCTTTATTGAATGCAAAGGTACAGTGATGTACCTCGGGGCTTTTTGTGATTTGAGGTGTGATTTGAGGTGATAGGACTATGAGCTTTGAGCTCGTTCCACGGCAGTGGTCAATGTGCGTTTGACCAGTACGCCTACGAGGTGCATACGATACTCATCGGTTCCTCGCATGTCGCTGATCGGTGTAGCAATTTGTTTCGCCAGTTCTCCAGCGGCCGCAAAGTTTTCTTCTGTTGGTTCTTTACCAATCAGGCTGGCCGCGGCCGCTTCAGCAACCAGTGGTGTTGCAGCCACTGCTCCTAAACCGATTTTCGCTTCTGCAATCGTTCCGTCATCGGCAAGCTTTACCCAGGAACCGGCACCTACGACGGCAATATCCATTTCATTACGTGGGATAAAGCGCTCGTAAGCTGAGCCACAGTTGCCACCTTGAGCTGGAATTTGTAGTGAGACTAGAAATTCTCCGTTTTCCAAAACATTACGACCTGGCCCCGTACAGAAATCTTCTACTGCCACTGATCGCTCGCCGCTGGGACCGGCAATGACTGCCGTTGCATTGAGTGCAATGAGAGCAGGTATGGAATCTGCCGCCGGAGAGGCATTACAGAGATTTCCACCGACGCTGGCACGACTCTGAATTTGCCAGCCGCCAATAATATGGGTCGAATCAGCTAACGCTCCGTACAACTTGGATAATTGGGGATGTTCGTACAGATTGTAGCAGGCGACTGCTGCTCCCAGTGACAGACCGTTTTCGTCACAATATTTGAAGGATGTAACTGCATCGATTTTCTTAATGTCGACGACCATATCGGCTTCCCGCAGGCCCTCGCGTAGCTGCACGATGATATCTGTTCCACCGGCCAGCAATTTCGCGCGGTCGCCATGTTCGCTGAGTACAGCAACTACTTCGGACACCGATTGTGGTGCCACATAATCGAACTCGTTCAAGGGTGTCTACTTTCAAATGAATAGTGATATACGAACGCTCATTCCTGAAGACTTCAGAATCTGGATTATAACAAATCCCCGATAGCAACAGGCAGTGTATTCATCGAATTACTATTCAGTAATTCGGTTGCCGGTTGTATCAAAAAAATGGACAGCTGCCAGATCCGCTTGGAGATAAATGCTGTCCCCAATAGCCAAAGTTGTCGTGGAAACAGTGCGAACTGTAAGAGTCTTTGAAGCAACCTGAACGGAAAGAAAACAATCGGCGCCGGTGTTCTGAATGCCAGTGACAATAGCCTCCACGCCGCTGGAGTTTTTATCACCAAGCGAGAAGTCCTCAGGGCGTATCCCCAGACAATCCGCGGTCGATTCGATTTGCAGTAAAGCCGGCGAGATTAAATTCATCGCGGGATTCCCGATAAATGAGGCGACAAATGTATTGGCTGGTGTTTGGTAGATTTCCTGAGGTGTGCCGATCTGCTGGATTTGACCCTCGTTCATGACTGCAATGCGGTTGCCAAGCGTGAGTGCTTCAATCTGGTCATGCGTGACATAGATGATGGTGGCCGATAACCGCTGATGCAGACTTGCCATTTCGTCACGCAAGGTGACTCGCAATTTTGCATCCAGATTGCTAAGTGGTTCATCGAACAGAAACACTGCCGGCTTTCGAATCATCGCTCGCCCGACTGCCACCCGTTGCTTCTGCCCTCCTGAAAGCTGTCCTGGTTTCCGTTCCAGTAGATTCTCAATGTCCAGCGATTGCGCGGTTGCCAACACCCGTTGGTCGATTTCGTCGGTGGGAGTTTTTTTCATCTTCAGGCCGAATCCAAGATTCTGGCGGACGGTCATATGGGGGTATAACGCATAGTTTTGAAAGACCATGGCGATATCTCGGTCTTTGGGAGGGAGATTGTTTATGGCATTCCCGTCGATAGAGATCGTACCCGATTCAAACTCCTCCAGCCCAGCAATCAATCTGAGTGTGGTGGATTTACCACAGCCGGACGGCCCTACAAGCACTAACAACTCACCATCTCGCGCTTCAAAACTCACATCCCTTAAGGCGACGACATCGCCATAGGATTTGGTCACGTGATCGAAATGAAGCTGAGGCATGTTACAAAAAGGTTTTCCATTTAACCAGTTGGCCAGTTAGACGATGGGGCAATTAGACGATGGGGCAATTGGTTCTTTGTCTATCTTGCCTGCACTCGGAAGCAAAAGCAATTACAATAACAGCATGTTTATCTTGAACCAAATCATTACTCCCCCATCATGTACTCAATACTCTCAAAGTATCCTGCCACGATGAAGAAAATAACTTTCCTATCAGCCACTCTGGCACTGTTGTTACTTGCTCCATTTCACGCTCATGCAGAAGTGGATTTTAGTAAAGATGTTCTCCCGATTCTTTCCAATAACTGTTTTCAGTGTCATGGGCCGGATGCGGCTCAGCGTGCGGCTGAACTTCGTTTGGATATAGAGGAAGGTGCATTTGCTGAATTACCATCAGGCGAGTTTGCAGTTGTTAAAGGAAAGCCAGATCATAGTGCTTTGCTTCATCGGATTACAGAAGAAGATCCTGAATTGCGGATGCCCCCGGCCGATTCAGGCAAGTCGTTGACTGAGAAAGACAAAGAGGTTTTACGACAGTGGATCGAACAAGGGGCTAGCTGGAATGAACACTGGGCCTACGTACCGCCCCAACTGCCAGCATTACCTAAGCCGGTTAATGACTGGAAGCAAAGTAACGCGATTGATCTGTTTATTCAGGCCCGTTTACAACAACAGGGTTTGAGTCCTGAAAAAGAAGCAGACAAAGCGACTTTGATTCGTCGTCTTACATTAGATTTAACTGGCTTGCCTCCGTCCGTTGCTGAAGTGGATGCATTTCTGGCAGATGCATCAGATCAGGCCTACGAACGGTTAGTGGATCGTTTGCTGCAATCCGAACGCTACGGAGAACACATGGCTCGCAATTGGCTAGACGCTGCCCGGTTCGCCGACACCCATGGATTACACCTGGATAATGAGAGGTCGATTTGGCCCTATCGAGATTGGGTGATTAAGTCCTTTAACCAGAACATGCCCTTTGATCAGTTTACCGTGGAGCAGTTGGCTGGAGACTTGTTACCTGAACCCTCCTTGAGTCAGCGAGTGGCCACAGGTTTCAATCGCTGTAACGTGACGACTAGTGAAGGTGGTTCGATCGATGAAGAATACTATGTGCGATATGCCGTGGATCGAGTGGAAACGACAGCCACTGTTTGGATGGGCTTAACCGCAGGTTGTGCAGCCTGTCACGATCACAAATTTGATCCACTCAGTCAGAAGGAATTCTATCAACTCTTTTCATACTTCTTCAGTCTGACTGAGCGGGCGATGGATGGAAATGCTTTGCTTCCTCCTCCATCAGTCAAAGTGCCGACCAAAGAACATTCGGCGGAGAAGGCTCGGTTGACAAGTGAGTCAGCGGCGGCCAATCAGACGATTGCGACGATATTGGAAAATGCCGAATATAAAGATCCATTTAGTGGCACGGAATTTCCAAACTATGAAAAGCTTGATGCTGTTTGGTTTGATGACGAGCTTCCGGAAGGGGCCAAACCGGAGGGTAATACACCTTGGTCCTTTGTTTCCTCACCGGATCATCCTGTCTTCAGTGGAGAGAATTCAACCACTCGTACAGGTGACGGAATTACGCAGCATTTTTTCACAGGTGCAAAGAACGGCCCTGCGATCGCTGAAGGAACGCTCCTCTACTGTTATGTGTTTATCGATGAGAAGAATCCACCAGAATCAATTCAGCTTCAGTTCAATGACGGAAGTTGGGAACATCGGGCAACCTGGGGAGCCGATAAATGCTTCGGAGCAGGACGCGACTACGAAGGAAACCGTCGTCAGGGAGAGTTGCCTGAAAAAGGAAAGTGGGTCCGCTTGGAAGTGGCAGCTGCCGATGTGGGATTGAAGCCTGGGGCGAAGCTGAACGGTTGGGCCTTTACGCAATTTGGCGGCACGGTCAATTGGGATCAGGCCGGCTCGATCGGAGCTCCACAACTATCGGTCGAACAGAAGAAATCACTCGCGATCTGGGAACACTATCAAACGACCGTGGGTACGAGTGCTCCGGATAATATCAAGAAGATATTCGAGATTAAAGCGGAAGAACGTAATGAGAATCAGCTTGCTGAATTACGACGATACTATATTGAAAATGTGAACCCTGATATCCTGGCCAAACTTGCTGAGCCTAAGAAGAAGGCGGCCGAGCTCAAGAAATCGCTGGATGATCTGGAAAAAGCGATTCCTGCGACGTTGGTGATGGAAGATCGGAAAGAAATGCGAGTGGCTCATATTCTGGAACGTGGGGAGTATGACAAAAAGGGTGAGCCTGTTGAATCCGCAGTGCCGGCCTGGTTAGGGGCTGCTCCGGAGGATGCGCCGAAAAACCGTATGGGTCTGGCACAATGGCTTGTGAATCCTCAACATCCTCTCACATCCCGTGTCACGGTAAACCGCTATTGGCAACATTATTTCGGTACGGGACTGGTCAAGACGTCAGAAGATTTCGGAGTTCAGGGCGAGCAACCCTCGCACCCAGCCTTACTGGATTGGTTGGCACTCAGGTTTATCGAATCCGGCTGGGATGTTAAGGAATTTCAGAAATTGATCGTGATGTCGTCGACGTATAAACAGAGTTCTCGGGTGACATCTGAGAAACTTGCAATCGATCCACAAAACCGTCTTCTAGCCCGAGGCTCACGTTTTCGTTTAGACGCTGAAGTGATTCGTGACCAGGTTCTACAGATTAGTGGATTGTTGGTCGGGACGATTGGTGGAAAGAGTGTAAAACCTTATCAGCCTGCAGGCCTTTGGAAGCCAGTGGGATTCGGAGGGAGTAATACGGCGACGTTCCGTCAGGATTCGGGAGACGCCTTATTCCGTCGAAGCATGTATACCTTTTGGAAGCGGACAAGTCCTCCGCCAAGTATGTCGATTTTTGACGCTCCGGACCGCGAAACCTGTCAGGTGCGACGTGCTCGAACAAATACACCACTACAGGCATTAGTACTGTTAAATGATGTTCAATTTGTCGAAGCCGCTCGTCGATTTGCAGAACAAGTTGTTCGTGAAGGAGGAGATTCTGTCGAGGCCAAGATCTCTTTTGTCTATCGATCTGTGCTGGCTCGGGAGCCGAGTGCGAAAGAATTACAGATTGTATCGACGCTGTTTGATGAACATCTAGCGGAATTTACAAAGAATCCAGAAGCTGCAAACCAACTGTTGGCGATCGGGGAATCAGCTCGTGATGAAATGTTGGATAGTCAGCAGCTTGGAGCGTGGACCATGATCGTCCATCTGGTATTCAACCTAAGTGAAACGGTAACGAAGGGATAAGAGTCGAGAAGATGAATCCATTACTACGAGAAGCAGAACTCATTGAAACTCGTCGCCACTTCTTCGGTCGTGCAGCTACGGGAATCGGTACGGCAGCATTGGCTTCGTTGGTGAACCCGGAGTTGTTTGCCAATCAATCACAAACTCAATTAGGAGCGATGGGGGCGCCTCATTTTGCTCCTAAAGCAAAGCGAGTAATCTACCTGTTCATGTCCGGGGCTCCGAGTCAGTTGGATATGTGGGATTACAAACCCAAAATGGTGGATTGGTATGACAAGGATCTGCCTGATTCTGTCCGCAATGGTCAGCGTATTACTACGATGACTTCCGGCCAGAAGCGATTTCCAATTGCGCCATCCAGATTTAAATTTAATCAGCATGGTGAACACGGAGCCTGGGTCAGCGAGATCCTTCCACATACCGCCGGAGTCATTGATGATCTGGCTGTGATTAAAACGGTCAATACTGAAGCGATCAATCATGACCCTGCGATCACCTATATCCAAACGGGAAGTCAATTGCCAGGTCGACCGAGTACGGGTGCCTGGTTGTCATATGGCTTAGGCAGTATGAATGAAAACCTCCCTTCTTTTGTGGTCCTCCATTCAACCGTTAACGGTGGATTTGGCGGGCAGGCTTTATACGCTCGCTTGTGGGGTTCGGGTTTCTTATCCACTCGGCATCAGGGAGTCTCATTACGATCCACAGGTGACCCGGTGCTATACCTTTCCAATCCGAACGGGATCTCAGGAAAGATGCGCCGCAGGATGCTGGATAATCTGGCTGTCTTAAATCAGCAGCGATACGACGAGGTAGGGGATCCCGAAATTCAATCCCGAATCGCTCAATACGAAATGGCGTATCGCATGCAGACATCTGTTCCAGAGTTAACAGATATTTCCGGTGAGACTCAGGAAACGCTGGACCTCTATGGTCCGGAAGTCACCAAACCGGGAACGTTCGCTTTTAACTGCCTCCTGGCTCGGCGACTGGCAGAACGGGATGTTCGATTTACTCAGGTCTTCATCCGCCAATGGGACCAGCATGGTAATCTGCCAAATGATATTCGACGTCAGTGTGGGATAATCGATCAGCCTTGTGCCGCGTTAATTAAAGATCTGAAGCGTCGAGGGATGCTAGAGGATACGCTGGTGATTTGGGGGGGCGAATTTGGAAGAACGATTTACTGTCAGGGTGGACTGACGATGACGAATTATGGTCGTGATCATCATCCCCGCTGTTACACCAAGTGGATGGCTGGCGGAGGTATCCAAGGTGGAATTGTTTATGGTGAAACCGATGATTTTAGTTACAACGTGATCGATAAGCCGGCTCATATTCATGACCTCAATGCGACGATCCTACATACACTAGGCGTGGACCATGAACGTCTGACCTATCGCCATCAAGGACGTGATTTCCGTCTTACGGATGTGCACGGGAATGTGCTAACGGATCTTTTGGCTTAAAAGAGTGGTCATTTTTGGGCCTGAGAGTGGCTGAGACCATTTCAAGGCAAAATTGCTTGCAAACAATCAGAGGCATCGTCGACTCAGGGACGGTGTCTCTTTTTTAGTTCTGTACAGTTTTTTTAAGCTAAATGTGTCTTAAAATGCCAATTCGTTGACAGGAATTTGAGGATATTAGAACATTAGGTATGTGTTAGAAAGATTGGAGACGATTGTAAGAACATCGATGGATTATTCCATTGGGGCAATGTGCGACACACACATTCATAATCACACAAAGCGACATATAACGACATACCTAAGACGCGAATGACAAATTCACCTCGTGACATTAACGAAAAATCCGACAACACTGGTATCTCGGATATCAGTGAATTGATGGGTGGCTATATCGATGGTCAGCTTTCTGCGGAAGAGAAACTACGAGCCGAAACGGCGTTACAGACCGATGCGACGGCAGCCAAAGTCTTAGCGGAATTACAATCGCTTCGTACCGGAATCAAAGCACTCGGTGGTGAGACAGAACAACGGTCCTCCATGGCCGAAAACATCCTCGCTGAACTCAATGCTCCCGAAGTCTCGACATCGTCTCCTAAAGTCAATCCTCGGCCTACGACCTCAACCGTCCCTGCCCGAAGCAGTCGATTCTCTTTCTACATCTCGATCGTGGCCATTGTCGTAGCAGCAGTTGCAATTTGGCAAGTGTTTCAAGGTCAGCAGGATGAACAGGGAAATCCTCTGGTCGATGTGATAGAAGACGAAACTCAGGTATCTCCGAATGATGGCGAACGTATTGTTTCTCCTGATCGACCAAATCAACAAGACCAACAAGACCAAGGACTCGACCCTGATTCAGGTATTGACCAATCGCAACTAGTTGAGAATTCGGTTGATGGGGATTCGGGAAAACCTAACCCAGAGGACATGCCTCCGGAAACGCCGGTTGTACCATCACCGATGAATCCGAGCGAGTTGGTAAACAATAAAGATCCTGGGGGAGAACTCGCAGGAGTGCAGCCCGATCTGAGTCTGCTAACAGGAGGTAAATTCCTGTTCGTAATTGAAATTGGTGTGACGCCGGAAGGGGTGGAAGCCGATGTTGTGCGAGAAGTCTTAATGAAAAATGGAATTGTCTACGATGGTGGATTGGATGTGATGCCGGAGTTGGAATCGCAACTCTTGAAATCACGCTACCTCAACGGAGTGGTGCAAAAGGACGAGCAACCAGTTGGCGGTACTGTAGACTTGATTTACATGGTTGCTTCCGGATTGCAAATCGACCAAACTCGGCTCGATATTCATGCTCGTCACGAGCATATTGCCCGATATCGATTCAATATGGCATTGCTTCCCAAAGATGTTGGCGTCTTTGATAACTTACACCGGACAGTAAAAAGTCAGTGGGCTACTGACGAACCCGCACCTTCACCTAAATTAGAAGAGAAAGCCGCGTATCAGCAGCAGTTAAAACAATGGCAGGGAAAGGCCAGTCGTTTGATGACAACGTTGTATTTTCTTGCAGGCAAAGGTGCTGCGGTGAGTAAGGTGGGAATTGAGATTCCTCCGACTCAAAAAACTCCCAAAGGCGCCAACCGTGGTGATCTCACTAAACCAGGTCCCACCGAGAAACCTATTTTGGGTGCGGATCTGATTTGTGAAGTGCTTTTGGTCGTCAGGAATATGACTCAGGCTGAAGTTGAGCGACTACCTGACCCCAAGGCTGAAAAATAAAAAATCTTTCGATTGGACGAGCATAAGACGTAATTAAACGCCCCATTCGATTCTGGGAATCGAATGGGGCGTTGTTAGTGTCTATTAGCTGGAATTTTGTTACTGAATGGGTTGAGTCGGTAGATTACTCACTCGTGGTTGTGTCGGACCATTAGCTCGGCGATAGGTGATTCGCCATTCTGTCTTATCAGTAGTCGTGGTATGGGTTGTTTCCCCCCCTAGAAAGACATTGGAGTTCCCAATTTCATGAGCATGCACATCGGTGTGGTTTTGTGTTTCCGTGCCGATCACCACTTCCTCTTCTTTCTCAATAATGTAGCCCTGAGGGAAATGCGATTGCATCAACTCCATCGCTTTTTCACGATGGTCCACGGGCCAAGTTGCGGTACTTGGGATGGCTATCACGCCGCGTTCCTGATCTCGAGAGACATAGCGGGCTGAGGAACATCCCGTTAGGAAGAGACAGCTAATGATGAGTAAGGCAATGAACCGAGGCATTCTATGTTGCTCCTGACTTATTGAATTTGTTTCCGGAGCGATAAATTAATGAATTACCGGTGAGACCTCAATAGCGATGTACCGATGCCAAGTGCTTTCATTTACAATGAAAATGAGGAAGTAACTGATATTTAATCACGAGATGGAAACCAAATGCGTGCTTCACTATTAATGCTTATCCTGTTGCTGTCTGGTCCATTAGGAGCCGCCGAAAACTGGACCCACTTTCGTGGAGATCAGGCCGGCCGTGCCGATGCTGCCAAGTTGCCCACTGATATAGGAGAGGGCAAAAGTGTCAAATGGAAAGTACCGATTCGTGGTAAAGGTTGGGCCTCACCGGTTATTTTCGGGGAACAGTTGTGGACGATCACCGCCACGGTTGATGGATCGAAAATGTGGGCTCTGTGTTTTGATAAGGAGTCGGGTAAGACTATTCACGACATCCTTGTCTTCGAAAACGAAGAAGTCCGCTTTTGTCATCCCACCAATAGCTATGCCTCCTGTACGCCTGCCATTGAAGACGGTACGGTTTATGTTCATTTCGGGAGCTATGGAACCGCGGCTATCGATACGAAGACGGGTAAGAAAAAATGGGAACGTCGTGATTTGGATTGTGATCACTGGCGTGGCCCAGCTTCCTCACCAGTCATTGATGGTGATCGACTTATCGTTTCGTACGACGGATTTGATGTGCAGTACGTCGTTGCTTTTGATAAAAAGTCGGGCGAGACGATTTGGAAGAAGGACCGTGGCATCGACTATGGAACCGATAATGGTGACCGAAAGAAGGCCTATAGCACGGCCACCGTTATCGAGCACAAAGGTCGTCGTCAGGCGATCGTGCCAAGTGCCATGGAGACAATTTCTTATAACCCATCAAACGGAGAGGTTTTGTGGCGAGTACGTCACGGTGGAATGAATGCCGCCTGTCGCCCGTTATTCCATAACGGGTTGGTTTATATTACTGGCGGAGATGGAGCGCGAGCGATGGTGGCTGTAGCACCAGAGGGTTCGGGCGATATTACGAATTCCGCGATTAAGTGGGAATTTAGTAAGTCCGTACCACGTCGAGCTTCTCAATTATTGGTTGATGGCCATCTATATATGATGAATGACCAGGGTGTTGCTTCGTGTCTCAACGCTGATACTGGGGAAATCGTGTGGCAGCAACGTGCCGGCACTGGTGAATTCCGATCGTCGCCCGTATATGCCAATGGATTGATCTATTGTTTCAGCGTGGACGGGAGCGGGGTTATCCTAAAGACTGGTTCAACGTTTGAAAAGGTTGCCAGTTTTGAGTTTGACTCAGGATTTCAGGCATCGCCGGCAATTTCTGGAAATAAAATGTTCTTGCGAAGCATTACAGATTTGTACTGTATCGAAGCTGAGTAACTCTAAGTCTACATACCATCGCTTCGATAAGGATCTTCGATGAAGAAATTGATTTTGCTTAGTTGTCTGTTAGTAGGCAGTGTGCTCACCGGTTGCCAGCGGGATTACGCTTGGGATCCGAATAGAATGGATGAGGGAGCTTTGGAGCGTCCATTCCAAACACTCGCAGGCGGTACCATGTGGCGGGTTTTACGGGACTCCGGGGGCCGGACGCCAGGGCCCGAAGAAGGGTACTGGGTGCACTACAAAGGTTGGGTGTTGGATGAAAATGGTAAAGAGCAATTGTTTGATCAGTCCTATGGGTTGGGTGTTGCAAGTTATTTCGGAGCCGGGCAGTCAATCGAGGGCTTCTATAACGGGATGTTAAACTGTCCTGAAGGTGGGATGATTGAGATTGAGATACCACCGGAGCAAGGTTATGGAGATCAGGAATTGGAGCTCATTCCGGCTAATTCCACCTTGCATTTCAGAATTGAATTAATCCGTATTGAATAGTGAGAAAAGGTCAGCACATCAATGAAAAAGCCGGTGGAACTAAATTAGCTCCACCGGCTTTTGTGTTTAGAGTGAGATAGCTTGTCAGACGACCTTCTATTTTTCGTCTCGGTTTTCGAGGTTTTCGATACGTTGCTCGAGTTGTTCAATGACTTCCAACAGCTCGTCGAACTCACCGGTTATGTCAGGCAACGCCTGACCGTTTGGAATCAATTGATACCGGCGTAGCCCCTGCAACTCTTCCAATTCTTCAGGGAGTTCAAGATCGTTGATCACTTCGTACTGGGATTCCGGTCGCTTCGTGGGCTTCACTTTGAATTCCATACCTTTGCCCTGTCGGATAAGTTTAATGGTGACCTCTCGATCGTTTTTGCCTGCATTTTCAACGACTTTGACCAAGTCGCCCAAGTCCTTGAGTAACCTATCACCGGCAGCCGTTAAGACGTCATGCTTTTGAATACCCGCTTTGGCGGCAGGGGAATCTGGCATCACACTCATTACTGCAATTCCACTTGCATCCAGTCCCAATTGAGCCTGCAGTATTTCCGAGGTTGGGCCCATGGCAATGCCAATCATGAACTCACTAACCGGCCGTGTTTGCCCCACTCGTTCCTCGAGGTTTAGGTCAGCACCATGGGGAAGGGCGTGGAATTCGAGGCCGCCAGGAAGTTGGCCACGAAAGCGATTTAGCAGAGATCTTGCATCTCCAAATTCAGGAAGGTCAAAGTCAAATTGACCGTCGTCGAGATCGAATTCCTGGACTTTACCATCAGGGCCGACGACGATGGCTTTGCCTTCAATTTGAACATCGACGTCTACATCACCGCCGTCGACTTCAATTTTAGAATTTTGGCCTTGTTTAAATTTCGTGAGATCGATTACCTGTGTCTTACCATCGGGAAGTTTAATGGTAATCTTGTCGCCCTCGATGGTTACGGCATCGGAATCAACATCGCCCAGGACTTTAACTTCGACTCTCTTCTCAATTTTATTCTTCGTTTCACCATCATCGGACTGAACGAATGCAAACGTGCTAAACAGTAAACCAAATACAGTCAGCGCGACCGGTATAAGGAGGTGTTTTTTCATTATTTCATTCCTCGATTAAAAATGAATCTGCTTGGACTCTCTATATTAATAATGGATACGCCGAGACCAACACAGGGGTTCAACTCGGTGTGAATCAGCTTTACTTTAATTGGATTTAGACAGCATGCGTGTTTGGCACCTCAGTCTCGTTTTCCTACTATTATATTTATGCGAATCTATTCACGCGGAAAAGCCCAATATCTTATTTGTACTGACCGATGATCAGGCGCCCTGGGCCATCGGAGCGTCCGGTAACCCACTGGCTAAAACTCCGCATATGGATCGCCTCGCAAGGGAAGGTGTTTATTTGCCCAATGCCTATACCGTTACGCCAGTATGCAGTCCTTCAAGAGCAGCACTCATGACGAGTCGATATGGATCTGAACTGGGGATCACGGACTGGATTCATCCTCGCAATGAGCCCAATCTGGGACTCGATGCTTCCCTTCCTGTTTGGCCTCGTGTTCTGCAGCAGGCCGGCTATAAGACGGGATTGGTAGGTAAATGGCATCTCGGGTTATTAGATTCACAACATCCAACGCAGTTTGGTTTCGACTATTTTATGGGACACCGTGCAGGGGGTTGGCAAACGGTGAACCCAATTTTGGAAAAGGACGGAAAGAACCAAAACTTCGAAGGACTCAACGCCGATATTTTGGCAGATGAAGCGATTGAGTTCTTGCAGCGTCATCAAGACGATCCTTTTCTGCTTTGTTGGCACACTCGAGCGCCTCACACTCGTTGGCTTCCAGTGGCTGACGAAGATTTCGCTCCCTATGAAAACTTAGAGATTCCTATTCCGAATCCTGATTACCCCAATTTGGATGTCGCAAGGGTGAAGCGAATGACCAAGGAATACTTTGCGAGTGTTCGTAGCGTGGATCGAAATCTAGGCCGCGTATTGAAGACGCTCGATGATTTGAAGCTGACAGAAAACACAATCGTGATATTCAGTTCGGATCATGGGTATAACATGGGACACAACGGGATTTGGCATAAAGGTAACGGGCACTGGGTGCTCACTGCGCCCCCGGCGGCAACCGAGAATATTCCTCGAGGCCAACGCCCGAATATGTATGACAACTCGATTAAGGTACCGACGATCATTCGCTGGCCAGATGTATTAGCTCCGGGGACGGTGAATGAATCGACCTATTCAAATTTGGATTGGTTCCCCACCATTCTTGCCATGGCAGGCCTCGAAGCAGACGCGAAGACGATTCTTCGAGGCCGAAACATGCTGCCGAGCCTTCAGGGTGAAGATGTGAAATGGGATGATACTTACTACGCTGAGTATTCAACGAAACATCAGTCGCAGACTCATATGCGGATGATCTCCAATGGTCAATGGAAGTTGATTCGGGACTTCAATAACCAAGGTCGCGACGAGCTTTACAATTTGACTAAGGATCCGGCGGAATCACAAAACTTGATTGATTCGACAGACAATCAGGTGCGTAAAATCCGGCGGCAACTATACCAGCAGTTGATTCGTAAGATGCAGTCGATTCAGGACGATGCTTATAAGCAGGCCGGTAATTAATAATCGGTGAAGTATCGTTGTATGAAAAACATGCTAAAGGTACGATGACTCTTTTAATCCCCGCTGGGAATCCCTCCCCACCAGCCTTTGATGGAATGATGAATTCAAAGGCCCCGCCTCCAAACCTATCAGGAACACTATCAAGTGTTTTTCATATTAAGACTCAATGTCTGCTTGCTGACTTTATTAATCTGTCTGCCTGCAGCAGCACAAAATGAAGTGGATGTGAGAGTCACGAGTTGGCAGTCGTATCTGAAAGTGCACTCGCAATGGCAGGAAGCTCGTCAGCAACATGCTTTATTAGCTGCAGAGCATGCCCATGCGGTTCTGCAGTGGGAATCAGAGAAGGACAACGCAGAACGAGAGCTTTTAGTCCATCAATATGAACTAAAAGCATATCGGGAAGGATTGCGGGAGGTGAGATTAACTGCTCTGAAAAATGAAGTCGTAGTGATCACTGAAAGAGTGAAGCAGGCAGATGTGCGTCGGAGTTGGTCCGTTAAATTGGCGAATCGCGGATTGATCAGCCAAAAGGAACTTGAAGCAGATGAGATTGCTGTCGAGCGACTGAACGGTCAGCTGAAGACTAAAAAAGAAGAATTAAAGCAGGAGCAACAGGAGCAAGGTTCCGTTCGAGAAACAGAACTACTAACCGCTCTGGAACAGGCTACAACGAAGCTGGAAATAATTAGGCAGGATGGAGCGAAGGGGAAATCCGAACGTGAAGAAGTCCTGAAGCAGCAGATGATTTTAGTCAAATCGTTACAGGGAGAACTTCAGAAGAGTCAGGCGGAGTTTAAGCGTCTTAGAGAATTTCTTGAGATGCAGGAATCGAATGCGAGCAGTCAAAAACAGAACCAACAAATTCTTCAGTTGGAACAGGAGTTAAAAACCAGTGAGCAAGCAGTCATCGATGCACGTACACAAAGCGACGATCGAATGGCTCAATGGCAATCCAGATTGGATTCAGCAAAGCAGGTTGTTCTTCAATTCAAAAACACCCCGGAGGGATCACTACCAAGGAGTGTGGCCATCCAGAATCAGGAAGCGGCTGTCCAAAGTGCTCAGGAAAAGGTAAACCAGTCCATACAAAATGAAACGTGGGCAAATCGTGTCTTGAAGAAGGGCTTCATTACTCAGGTTCTTTACGAAAAGTATTCTCTGCAATTATTGGAAGCCCGGCTTGATCTGGCACTGCAGCAACAACGTTTTGCTGTGGAGTCTTCATTGCGTGCAATGCATGAAGCCGTCTTGAGAGAATTTGACTTACAGGTCGCCACACGTGAAGTCGCGGCGTTGTCAGAATTGCTTAGACTAAATCAGGCATACTCTAAAACGCTGATCGAACGCCATCGTGAACATGCCAGTCGCCAACAGGCAGTCATCAGCGTGCTCAAACTAATCCCTGACAGTCTTGGTGATTAACAAGCTGGGCAATAGCAGCTAACCCAGTTTAGCTATTTCCGCCACTGCTCCCTCTTTGCCTAGCGTATTTGCCAGTGCGAATCTCATTAAGTATCGTTCACTAAAGCTCCGAAGAAGACTACGTATGTCTACGTTGATGTAGGCATTGGATTTTTAATACCACTACTGCTTCTTCCCTCCGAGCCACTGTCCGTGCTATTTTCGCCGCGATCTCTGACACACCACTTATCTTGGTTAGGGCTGTGTATTGCTTTGTGTGGAATGCTCAATGGGTGTACTCGCACTGAGTATCGGCAATCTGCAGATAAGCAGACTTATCAGATTCTCAAAGAAAAGTCACAGGATCCACGTTGGCGAATCCCCCGGATGGATATTACGCCCGACCCTACCAGTCGCTTTTACGATGTAAATGATCCGGATACTCCTCCACTGCCTCCGGATGATCCGGCTGCTAAAGAGTATATGGAACGGGTTTACGGTATGAAGGGGAGTCCGACATGGGATCAACTTCACAAGATTGATCATGTTGAGAATCCGAATTGGCCAAAGGCCTTTGGGGGAGGGGTTTATACCGGTGAGATCTCGGAGATTCCAGAAACCAAACTGACGATTGAAGATGCGGTCAGCATCGGCTTACGCAATAGCCGTGATTATCAGGAGCAGATGGAGAATATGTATCTGGCGGCGTTGGCGTTGACGTTTGAGAGATACCGCTATGATGTGCGTCCGATAGCATTTGGCAACGAACCGGGAACAGGCATTCACTATGAAAACACACCGAATGATGGATCGAATTGGGGATTAGGCCAAACGAATCTTGGTGTCAGCAAACTATTCCCCACTGGCGCTCAATTTATGACTGAATTGACGAACAACACGATTTGGATGTTGTCTGGAAATTCTGGTTCTCAAACGGCGACGACGCTGGCGTACTCGTTGGTGCAGCCATTGGCTTTTGACGTTCAACGCACGATTAATCTCGAGAAGATCACTCAACAGGAACGAAATGTTCTCTATAAAATCCGTGACTTCGCTCGGTTTCGTAAAGACTTCTATGTAACCGTGGTGACTGGGTCACGTGCTTTACCGTTACCTGGTAGCTCTGGCAGCGGAGAACTTGCGTTCCTAATTCGAGGCGCTAGAAGTCCGACCGTTGGTTTCTACTACCTACTTTATGAAATTCAACGCCTGCGAAATCAAAAGACAACAATTCGCAGTTTGGAATCATTGATTCGTGACTTAGAAGCTTTAGGAGAAGCTGGCCGTGCTACGTCACTGGATGTAACGGAATTACAGAGTTCGCTGGAACGTGGGCATCTCTATATGGCTCATCGCGAACGAGTGGTCAAAACAGAGATGGATCGGTTTAAGATGCAATTGGGATTGCCTCCGGATCTGAATATTTCGTTGGATGATTCTCTGTTAAGGCAATTCGAGTTTTTGGACAACGAGTTACTTGAACTGGAATACTCAAGTACCACAGTACAGATTGATAATGACAAGCAAACCCTCGTGACAGCGATGGAAGATATCGAATCGGTACTGACAACACTAGAAGCAAAGGTTCAGTCATTCGAAGATGAGATCGTAGAGTTAGAACAGATCCTGCCAATACGATTCGCTCGGATGACGGAAGAGGAAATTGCGGAAGTTGAACACAATGTGGCCAACGATAAACAACAATTTTCGGACATCCAACAAAAGACGATCGATATGCGAGCATCGATCAGTAAGCTGCGGGATGAGATTCAAGCAGCAGAAGATACGGCTGATGTCATCCCCGCTGTCAGAGAATTGCGTCGGGGGTTGTTGCACACAGTTCGGGCGTTAACCGGAGTCAGTATCGCCATTCGACTCGAAAAGAGTATTCTTGTGCCGCTCAACGTCGACTTCAATGAAGCCGCCAGCATCGCACTCGAGAATCGACTAGACCTGATGAATCGCAGGGGAATTGTAGTAGATACTCGCCGCCGGTACGAAGTCGCTGCAGAGCGTCTGCTTACCGATGTCAATCTAGTTGCAGAAGGCAGTGTGGGAACGCCTCCGTTGGCATCGTCCAATGAGCCATTTGATTTCTCATCCGATTCCGCTCAATTTAGGGCCGGAATTGAGATTGTGACTCCTTTGGATCGACGTAGGGCTCGGAATAATTTCCGTGCCGCACAGGTTTCACTGCAACGTGCTCGGCGGAATTATATGGCAGCCGAAGATCAGGTGAAGCTGGACATTCGAACGATGTATAACGAAGCGATTACCGAGGCAAGAATTTTTGAAATTTGCCGCAGGGCTTTACGGGTGGCTGCCAGAGAGTTGGATCAAGCAATCGAATTTGGTGACCGTCCGGATGCTGGTGAATACGCCGGTGGCCGTGGTGTGAATATTTCCAGAGCTTTGGAGAATATTCTTTACAACCAAAATGAGATGATTGAGTCCTGGGCAGAGTATGAAACGGCTCGCTTGAGTATTTATCGTGATATGGGAACGATGGATATCAACGAAAGCGGACTTTGGGCTGATGATATCGTGAATCTAAAAGCGCGGTGAACGATCAAGCCAGAAGTTTGAGTAAACCGCTGCAATCTAGCACGACTTTTCTGGTTGCTTGGTGTTTAAGATAAGACCGAATCTTCTCGTCGGTTGGTTCACCCACCTAAAAAAACCCAAATAGCCAGAGATTGTGTGCTCATGATGTTGCGATTCTTCCCTACAGTACTCGTTATGTGTTGTCTTCAGCAAACTACCTTTTCTGCAGACTTCCTTCAGTTTCGAGGTGAATCTGGACAGGGCCGAAGTGCACAAACTGACGTGCCAACGACTTGGTCAGATGCCTCCAATTTGCTCTGGAAAGCTGAATTGAGTGGCCGTGGATCATCAAGCCCAATTGTGGTTGGAGACCGTGTATTTGTGACCGCTTATGCTGGGTATGGAAATGCAGATCAATCTGGAGGCCAGGATAAACTGGTTCGCGAACTGATTTGTTTCAACCTCGAGGATGGTAAGCAGATTTGGAAAGCTACCGTTGGTAATCAACAACGCGAGGATGTCTATCAGGGATTCATCACCGAGCACGGCTACGCTACCAGTACACCTGTTTCAGATGGTGAATTCATCTATGTGTTTTATGGTAAGTCGGGTGTACTGGCGTTTGATATGGCCGGTAAACAACAGTGGCATGTCAATGTGGGTACGGAATCGGCTCAACGAAGATGGGGTTCGGCTCCCAGTTTAGTCCTCCATCAGAACAAGATCATCGTCAATGCGTCAGATGAAAGTCAAACGATGTTTGCACTTAACAAGAAAGATGGTTCCGTGGCGTGGAAGGCAGAGGCGGCAGGTCTGGAGAATTCCTTCAACACTCCTTTGTTGGTTAAGTCGGGTGAGCGGACAGAGTTAATTGTCGCTGTGCCTTGGGAGATTTGGTCGCTGGATGCAGATACAGGCAAATTGTTGTGGTACACAGAAACAGATCTCGATAACAATGTGTCCCCAAGCATGGTCGAGAAAAACGGAGTTGTTTATGCCATCGGTGGGCGTAGTGGGGGAAGTATTGCGGTCAGAGTTGGTGGTCAGGGAGATGTATCCAAAACCCATGTTGTTTGGAGGGGGGATGCATCATCCTATGTTCCTTCACCGGTCTTGTACGAAGATCGCCTGTATTGGGTCAATGACCGAGGGATTGCTCATTGCATCAATGCTAAGACAGGCGCACTTGTCTATCAGCATCGTCTGGATATTAAAAGCGGGGGCGGGCGATCTTTTTATGCCTCTGTCATTGTAATCGGCGGTAAAATATATGCTGTAAGTCGATTCAACGGTACGATTGTTTATGAGCCCGGAGACGAGTTCAAACAAATTGCTAAAAATCAGCTCAGTGATGAAGCGATGTTCAATGCAAGTCCGGCTGTGGCTGAGGGAAAAATACTGATTCGTTCGGATTCACACCTGTATTGCATCGGTACTAAAAAATAAAATTGCCTCGGGCACGACCGGGACTCAAAAGAATATCCTCTGGAGAATGAAAATGAAACTAGCAACGATGATTTCAGGGCTCATGGCAGGCCTGTTATTGACCACACAATTGTCAGCCCAGCCTCCGGCTCGTCCTCAAGGGCAACAAGCACAGCAAGGGCAACGAGGGCAGCAAGGACAAGGTCAAGAACGCACGGTAGCAGGCTTTATCGCTCGCCTAAGATCGATGGATGCCAATAAGGACGGAAAGATTTCCAAAGATGAGTTACCTGAACGGATGCAAAGTATCTTAGCCAGAGTGGATAGTAATAAAGATAACGCCATTGATGACAGTGAATTGAAAGCACTGGAAGCTCGATTTTCTAAATCTGGTAACGGTGGCCAACGTCCTCAGGGAGATGCTCAGCAGGGTGATCGTCCTCAAGGTCAACGGCCGCCAGGCTTTGGTGGACAAGGCGGTAAACCGGGGCAAGGTGGTCAACCCGGTGGACGTCCCCCCGGATTTGGAAATCCTGGAGATAGCCCACAGGGTCAACGCCCTCAGGGGTTTGGTGGCCAGGGTGGCCGTCCCGGCCAGCCTGGTGGACAACCGGGAGCAGCTCGAGGCTTACCTCCATTGCCAATCTTCATGGTTTTAGATCGTGATCGTAATGGTGAGATTTCAAAAGAAGAAATGGCCAATGCAGCGAAAGCTCTGTCACAACTTGATCGTGACCGAAACGGTAAATTGACGATTGAAGAATTGATGCCGAGTCAGTTCGGACAAGGCCGTCGACCCGGTCAGGGTGGACAACCCGGTCAGCGTGGACAAGGTGGTGGCTTCGGCGGCCAGGGCGGGCGTCCTGGTCAGGGAGGTCAACCCGGCCAGGCCGGTGGACGTCCACAGCGTCCCCAACGACCTCAATAAGCCGTCATACCAGAATCAAGTGCTGCCAGCGGCATCGTATTATCTATGCGATGCCGCTGTTCTGTTATACTGAAAACGTTCGGGTGTTCATCTCCGGATTTGTCTTTTTGTTAAAGAATGCCTGTGTCTCGTATAAGCATCCTGCTTTTGGTCGTTGGAGTAATTTCGTTCCCGCAGGTTGTTGCTGCGCAGTTAGATCCACAATCCAATGACCAGGCAGTTAAGGCATATCAGGACTTACTAAAGAGTTACGAAGCGAATCGTCAGGATCGACAGTTTGTTCGGCCTTTTTTGGAACTTGCTCAGAAGTATCCCGGTACACAACCTGCATTAGATTCACTCAACTGGGTTTTAAAACGATTTGAATCGGGTTCGCATGCAGACAGAGCAATATTACTACTCATTGCTCGGCATGCCGACGATAAAGGGATCGCCGAGCTCTTTTTACATGTCGGTAACAATCCATCGCTGAAGGTAGATGCTTTCTATCGTAAAGTTATAGCCACCAACAAGGATAGCACTGCCGTTGGGCGGGCTCACTTTCGCTTAGGGAATTACTTAGTGCGACAGGCCGAGATCGCTCGTGAGATCAGGGCTAATCCTGATAGTGTTGATAAGTTTAATCTGTTTTACGGTGCTGATTTAACAGAGTATTTACAAACGGTGGACTTAAAGAAAATTCGTGTTGATGCCCTCAAGCAATTTACGATTGCTGCCAGTAAGTATGGTGCTGTCAGAACGTACAAAGGAGAGTTGTCTGAATTAGCGGGTCGTGAGAAATTCAAGATCGAACATTTGAGTGTGGGAGGGGTCGCTCCGGAAATAATCGGAGAAGACCTCTCTGGTAAGCCTATGAAACTTTCGGATTTCAGAGGGAAGGTTGTGCTGTTGGATTTTTGGGGAGACTGGTGTGTCGCCTGCCGCATGTTAATCCCGTTTAATCGAGCTTTAACCAAACAGATGGAAGGTCGCCCGTTTGAATTGTTGGGCGTGAACAGTGACTCGGATCGCATTTATGCGCGAAAGGTCGAACAACTTCAGAAGATTAGCTGGCGTAGTTTTTGGAACGGTGGAAGCCGATTCGGAGATATTTCGACTGAGTGGGCTGTTGAAAAATGGCCAGTTCTCTACGTGATTGATGCCAAGGGAATCGTGCGAATGCGGAGCGCCGGCGGTCATAACAAAGAAGAAATCTATAAGCTGATTGAAACTCTAGTTCGAGAAGCTGAATCTGAATAAAGCTTCACATAATCTCTTACTTGCATTCGGGGAAGACTCTGATGAAATTTGGTTGGATTGCTGTAATTATTAGTTTGGCGAGCGTGTCTCAAGTTTCTGCCAAGCCCGTTTGGAATTCCTTGTTTGATGGAAAGACTCTTGAAGGATGGAGTAATCCATTCGAGTGGGGCGAAGTTTCGGTTGAGCAGAATGAAATTGTTCTGCGTGGAGATCGAAAGTATTTCCTTGTTTCTGATGCTGTTTATAAAGACTTCGAATTGGAAACGGAAGTGTTTGTACCGGAGGGTGGTAATAGCGGCATCCAATTTCGATGTCACTATCGTAAAAACAGGCTCTGGGGATATCAGGCTGAAGTCGATACATCGGATCGTCGGTGGGCAGGAGGCCTTTATGAAGAAGGACGCAGAGGTTGGTTGGTGCCTCTTGAGGGCCAAGAAGAGGCTCAGGGCGCTTTCCGGAACGGTCAGTGGAATACCTATCGAATCAAAGCCGTACGGAATCAGATTGAAATCTGGGTGAATGGAATCCAGACGGTAAAGACGACGGATGGCGTGACCGCGCAGGGACACTTGGCTCTACAGCATCATGGCGAGAAAGGTCTCGAATACAGATTTCGTAATATTCGAATTAAACAATACGCCTTTCCCAAACCACTTTCCTTGGTCACGTTTGGATCCTGTTGTAAGCAGGGCAAAACGCAGCCCATTTGGTCAGCGATCACAGCTCAGGGCTCCGACTTGTTTTTGATGATTGGTGACAATATCTATGGTGACTCAGAAGACGTGGCCGTCCTGAAAGAGAAATATGGAATGTTGGGTGCCGAGCCTGGCTTCCAGATGTTGCGAATGCAGACGCCTGTATTGGCAACTTGGGATGACCATGATTATGGTATCAACGATGGGGGTGCTGAATTTGTCAGTAAGGTCGAATCGCAAAAAGCGTTCAATGACTTTTTTGAAGTTCCGGAGGGGGCGGGAAGTCGGATTCACCAAGGTGTATATGATTCCCACGTATTCGGTCCCACCGGAAAACGGACTCAAATTATTTTGTTGGATACTCGGTTTCATCGTTCGCCGCTGAAGAAGTGGGAGGGCGAAAAGCGACCATTGACAGGTCCTTACGTGGAAGATGAGAGCCCAGAGGCAACCATGTTGGGGGAAAAACAATGGGCTTGGCTGGAAGAGCAACTGCAGGTTCCGGCAGAGTTTCGGATCATTGCGTCGAGCATACAGTTTCTTCCTGCAGAACATGGATGGGAGTACTGGCAAAACTTTCCGCGGGAACGTCAACGACTGATTGACTTGATTCAAGTAAGTGGTGGAAAGTCGGTGATCCTATCCGGAGATCGCCATCTAGCCGAAATATCTCTCCTTCCAATCCGGGCGGAAGAAGGTAGTTTTGACCTCTATGACATCACATCTTCTAGCCTGAACTCCCCCAGTGGTGGGGGGAATGCGGGTGAGTCAAATCGATATCGAAGTGTTCCAGATCATTATCCGGAGGTTAATTTCGGATCAGTGGAGATAGATTGGAAGCGACGAAATCCGCTTATTAGCCTGAGCATTCATGATGTAAATGGTAACGTTGTGCTGGAAAATAAATTCCGCTTAACCGACATCTCTACAAAACCAAAGTGATACTAGTCTACTAATTCAGGTGTATTACTCATCCACTAATTTTTATTTGTCCTAACCACAGTGTTTATTTACTATTTAAAACATAGTGAAAACCACTTTGAAAAGAGGGCATAGTGAGATGAAGAAACTCTACATCACATATTCAGCCATAGCATTATTGCTACTGCAAACGGCTCTTTCTGGGGCGATCCCCAGGAATGTAAAGCTTGAGCTTGATAGCCGACTTATTCCCGCCTATCGAACCGGCAATCTTGAGACGGTTGTATTCTCTGGTGCCTTGATCGCCAATCAAGTGGGCGGCGCGCTTTATGGTGAAATTGACACCTATCTTGAAGAACAAAATATCGGATCGTTGGGTTCGGTACTTGCTCGGGCACGATTTACCTTATTGACTCAAAACCGAGCGGTCAAACCGGAAGCTACTGCCAAAGAGTTGCTGTTGACCGTTCCGCATTTTCAAAACCAAGTGCAACAGGTAATCGATGGTGAGCTACGTCCACTCATTATGCAAGATGAAGCAGAGCCACCGGCGACGCTCAAAGATCTGGAAGAAGCTTTGTGGACTGTTCATATCTATAAGAATGATCTCACCAATTTAGACCGTACGGCTATTCTGGCAGCCCAAACCGTACGAACGGTATTGTTAAGCGGGCAGGTTAAACCGATAGATCGAGACAAGTTGTCGTTTGATTTTGTCTCGGCCAGAAATCAGGTGATCGATGAAAACGAGAATCGTTTAGATCACGAAATGGCCTTGCGAGTGGCACGTGTCCGTCTGGCGAAAAATGTATTGGATACTTCTGCTGAGTTGGATCAACGATTACAGGCAGCCTTTGCGATGGATCAGGATCTCAAGATCATTCGAGATTTTGTCGAGCAGCAGCGAAAGGGTTTATTTCCGCGGGTTCCTACACCAAATCTGGATCCCATCGAGCAAACAGTGTTGTCAGCAGAGCGGGAAAATCAGCAACTCTTTATGACGGCTAATCAATTCTTCACCGGGCTTCACTGGTGGATCCGTGGAAGGTATGGGAAAGGGGTTGCTGCCAATGGACTTCTCAAAGGCGAGCATGTCAAGCAGAATCCTGCGGCGGGGTTCGCTTTAAGCATGCCGAGAAACCGGACGTTGCCAACCGACCCGTTTGCCGAAGATAACTCAGAGCGTTCACCGTACGTTGCCCGGCGGCATGAAAACACCTGGTCTTGGGAAAATGGCGGGATCAGCATGATGCACGGTGAAGAGATCGATATTGTCGCCGAATCTGATTATTTTTACTGAGGTCAGAACCTGGTTCATGGCACCGGGCGTGCCTACTTAGCTAAATTTGACGAACCTGATCCTAGTGATGCCTATCAGATCGTGGGATATCAGGAATATGCTAACGCATTGAATCATCTTGTCCCGCTCATTCAAAAAGCAGATGCGGCGCAACTTGAAGCGTATGACAAGATTATTTCACAGATGCCGGAGTTGTCCATTTACACGAATCTGTCACGTCGCTTCAATTTTCCTCAAGCACAGAATTCTTCTTTGACTCCACTATTGCGAGGTACGATCAATTTGTATCGTCAATCGTCTCTCAATGAACAGGAACTAGGTCAGGAAGATGATTTCAGACGGTCCGGTCTGGGATGGGTGATCGCATTGGCTCGAATCGAACATGGCGGCATCGAAATTGGTTATCAGCGTAACGTCTCTCCGTTTAATCTGGAGCATTTGACTGAAATTGAAAGGCCTGCGTTCATGGAGTTACTGCTAGATGGAGCTCGTGGACATTATTGGGCTATGCGAATGGATCCCATGACGCACCTCATCCTGAAGGGCGAGGTGGTCAAAGTGAGTAGTCAAACTGCATTAGCGTATGGCCGTCGCGCCGTCATGCTTCAAAGGATGCTTGAGACGTTGAATAAGATGGCTGGTGCTACGTTTACGCCCGTGCAGAAGAAAGAACTTCAAACCTGGTATAACGATATGTCTGAAGTTCGAGAAGGTGTATCTGATATCATGTACGAAACGTACAAAGTGGCGATTGCACAACAAGGAGGGATTGAAGCGGTTGATCTGAAGGGATGTCCACAGCTGGTAGACGGAATTCGTCGTGATATTAGTTTAGGTCGGGCCAAAATCCGCCTTAAGAAGTAGCGATTGCCTTTCAGGATCAGGATTCAGTAAGATTCGGATATTGAATCCGAATTTGATAGACCGGTCATTAGACGATGCTCACGATATTCACAGGCCATGAAGCCACCTCTTCGAATGAGACGAGTGTGACTCGGCGTGACTTTATTCAGGTTGGTTCCCTGATGCTAGGAAGTATGTCACTTCCTCAAATACTACAGGCGCGCGAAGAGAATTCCGCATTCGTTAAAGACAAATCCGTCGTCCTGCTGTACCTCTCCGGCGGCGCCAGTCAGATCGAAACCTTTGATCCTAAGATGTCGGCCCCAGCAGAAATCCGTAGTGTTAACGGAGAAGTCCGAACCAGTCTGCCGGGCATTACATTTGGGGCGACGATGCAACGCCTTGCTAACCGCGCTCATCAATTGAGTGTGATCCGTAGCCATCAACATAAGATTGGAGGACACGAGCAGGCTCATGTTCATGTGCTGACAGGAGGGACGGATGAACGAGGTGATGGCAAAGAGGGTTTCGGAATGGGCGCTCTTTACGCTCGGCTACGTGGAGCAAATCACCCGGTCACTGGTATTCCGACCAATTGTTTATTGACCGTGCCTGAGATTGATGGGCAGTATCGCAAGGAACTGAGCCGTGTCCGTAAAGGGTCACGCCCTCTTGAATTAGGAGCGTCGTATGCACCGTTCGAGCCGGGAGGAAATAACGCTGCTCTAAAGAATATGCAACTAAGTATCGAGCCAGGGCGATTTCAGGATCGCCGTACGTTACTGGCTGAATTTGATTCATGGAAGCGACAGGTGGATGGGTTACGAGCTGTGGATGGAGTGAGCCGGTTTAATCAACAGGCCGTCGATTTGCTAACCGGAGGTGCGGTAGATGCGATTGATGTCACCAAAGAGGATCCGGCAGTCTTAGCAAAGTATGACACGAGTGAAATGCAGATTGGATTCAAGCAGTTCCGTCCTTCGATGCTGGGGCACAAAATGTTGATGGCTCGGCGTTTATGTGAGGCAGGCGCCGGATTTGTGACCGTTCATAGCGCCGGCTGGGATATGCATGCAGATGGAAATAATCCCGGAATGCAGGTCGGGATGGCGATGTTGGGAAGCACACTCGATCATGCCGTATCGACGTTTATAGACGATGTGGCTGTACGTGGTTTATCTCAGAAAATATTACTTGTGATTACAGGTGACTTTGGTAGAACGCCACGAGTAAACAAAAAGGGCGGACGTGACCATTGGGCTCGTCTTGGGACCTTGGCCTTCATCGGAGGCGGATTGAAAATGGGGCAGGTGATTGGTCAGTCGGACCGTCAGGCAGGAGAGCCGATTACGACGCCATATACCACAGAGCATCTAATGGGGACGGTAATGCAATCTCTCTTCGACGTTGGCGAAATGCGATTGGTCTCAGGAATTCCTCCTCAATTACGAAGGTTGGTTGAGCAAAGCCGAAGCATTCCTGAGCTGCGGATTTAAGAGTTGTGCTGAGCCAACGCTAAGCTACTTAAAGGTGGGTAAAGGAGCCGGTTTTTCTGATTTGGCTTCTTTATAAAATCCAAAGATCTCATCCCAGTGACTCCAGGCAGGTATGAGATGGCCTCCGCCTTCTACCTCGATATATTTCACGTCCTGTTTGTTTTGTTCAATGAGCTTCACAAGCGATCGAACAACGTGAACATTGACCAATGGATCTCTTGTTCCCTGAATGATCATGATCGGACTTTTCGCAGACGCGATACGCTTACCTCGGTCGGGCACGAAGTAAGCTGGTGCAACCGTTGCCACGGCAGCAAACTGCTCGGGATACTTACTAAGTAGATGCAAGCTTCCACCTCCGCCCATGGAATGACCGTACAGATAGATCTTTCGCGCGTCGATCTTCAGTTCATTACGGATGCTATTCATCACATTGATGACGTCCCGTTCACTCAATTCACCGAGGTTTTTAGGGGTGTCCGAATCTTGGTGCTTCCCATACATGCCGTACCAACCATGATTGTTATAGCCCTGCGGTGCCACCAGAATAAAGCCATGCTTTTCCGCGGCTGGGACGATACCCGGATAGCGGATCATCTGGTAACAGTTACTTAGCAAGCCGTGCAAAGCAAAGACGACTGGTAGATCTTTGGTACCATCGTATTTCTTAGGTACGTACATAGTGTAAGGGATTTTCTTACCCGCCAGCGGCATGTCATATTCACGATGGATAATCACACCCGTTTGTGGTTTCGAGGCAACTGCAAAGCCATTACACGTAAGGAGGATGGTAAGACTGAATAAGAATAATTGCATAATTAAAATCTCGTGAATTTCTAACAGTACTTTATTTTACGGCGTTGTAGTTTTGTAGGATACAGTGGTTTCAGTTACATCTTATTTCGGTCAATCACATGACTCGTATTTTATATGGCCTTTCAGGCGAAGGCTCCGGGCATAGCTCCCGCTCACGTCAGATGGCTCGTCATCTTGAATATCTGGGGCATGATGTACGTCTTGCCAGTTACGATCGGGGGTACCGCAATCTCAAAGATGATTTCAATGTATTTGAAATCGAAGGCTTAACGATTGCCAGTAGTGACAACAAAGTATCGAATATTCGAACCGTCACCCAAAATGTCAAACGGCTTAAACGTGGCTGGCAGCGCTTGCGGGCTTTGAAGCAGGAGATTTTCAAAGAATTTGAACCTGAGGTGGTGATTACGGATTTTGAACCGATGACTGCTTATCTTGCGCATCATTACGATATTCCGTTGTTAACCATCGATAACCAGCACCGCATGCGGTACATGAAATATGAGTGTCCTCCCGGACTGAAAATGGATCAGAAACTAACCAAGGGTATCATTCGGGCAATGGTCCCACGCCCTGATGCTTCATTGGTCACGACGTTTTATCAGGGGAAAGTTACTAATGATAGAACTTATCTGTTTCCACCGATTGTCCGCGATGAAGTCATAGCAATGGAAAGCACCGACTCCGGCCACTTGTTGGTTTATCTCACGAGTGGCTACGAAACGCTGCTAGATTACCTGAAGCAGTTTCAGCGCGAGCGATTTATCGTTTACGGTTATGACCGTGAAGATGAAGATGAGAACTTACAATTCAAACCGCCGAGCAAACAGGGTTTTCTGGATGATCTTGCATCCAGCAAAGCGGTCATCGCGACGGCTGGATTTACATTGATCAGCGAGGCCTTGTACCTCAAGAAACCCTATCTTGCGATGCCGATGACAGGTCAGTACGAGCAACAATTAAATGGGTTTTGGTTGGACACGCTGAAACTTGGAAGTAATGCTCCGGTGATTAATACGGAGACGATTGGGAATTTTCTCTATCGCCTTCCGGAGTTTAATGCTCGTTTAGGTGAGACAACATCTGAAGGTAATTTACTGATTCAACAGAAGCTGGAAGAGCTCATGCAAGATCATGGCAAGCAGATGAAGGAGCATCACGCCAGACGCAAGAAGAAGAAATGGGCTGGCATCCTAGAGGACGATTCAGCAAAGTCTACTCAACTCTAACTAAGGATTTGATTGACGACCTTCCCGTGTACATCTGTCAGGCGGAAGCGGCGCCCCTGATACTTGTAGGTCAGGCGTTCGTGATCGATCCCCAGTAAATGTAGAATCGTTGCATGGAAATCATGAACGTGGACTCCATCTGTTGCAACGTTATAGCCGAGTGGATCGGTTTCTCCATGAGTGACTCCCCCCTGAATCCCTCCACCTGCCATCCAGAGTGAAAAGCTTCGTGGATGGTGATCCCGGCCAAAGTTGTCACCATTGAGTTTTCCCTGACAGTAATTCGTACGCCCGAATTCTCCTCCCCAAATAATCAGCGTGTCCTCGAGAAGACCACGTTGTTTGAGGTCCATGACTAACGCTGCGGATGCCTGATCCGTTTCTTTGGCCTGATTACGGAGTCCGCCTACGAGGCCTCCGTGTTGGTCCCAACCGGGGTGATATAGCTGAATAAACCGAACGCCGCGCTCAGCGAGTCGTCGTGCAAGCAGGCAATTGGCTGCGTAAGAACCGGGATTCTTTGCGGTTTCTCCATAGAGCTTAAAGATATGTTCCGGCTCATCGGCTGTATTGGTCACTTCCGGAATGGACTGTTGCATTCGAAATGCGAGTTCATACTGAGCGATCCGTGATTCCAGATCGGGACTGCTTTGTTGTTTTAGTTTGAGTTCGTGTAAGTCTTTGAGACGATCCAGCATCTGCCTTCGTGCCTCGGCAGTTAATCCCTGCGGATTACTTAGATAGAGGACAGGGTCCTGCCCGGAACGGAACCGAGTTCCCTGATACCGTGAGGGTAAAAAACCGCTCCCCCAGAGTCGAGTGAGTAAAGGTTGTCCCCCTTTATTTTTTGTTACCAGTACGACGAAGGCCGGGAGGTCATCGTTTTCGGTGCCGAGTCCATAATCAAGCCAAGCTCCCATACTTGGACGCCCCGGGAATTGAGAACCGGTTTGCATGTGAGTCACGGCAGGGCCGTGGTTGATTGCTTCGGTATGCATTGAGCGGACGATACAAATATCGTCAGCAATTTTAGAAATGTTTGGAAGTACCTCGCTAATCCACTGACCACTTTCGCCATGCTGCGAATATTTAAATGGTGACTTAACCATGGGCAGGCTGGCTTGATTTCCAGACATGGCGGTGAGCCGTTGCCCTTGACGAATTTCATCAGGTAATTGTTGTCCGTGCACTTTCTGCAGCTCGGGACGGTAATCAAATAGGTCGAGTTGTGAAGGACCACCACTTTGAAATAAATAGATGACTCGTTTGGCCTTCGGGGGATGATGTACTTCTTTCAGAACACCATCGCGTGCGTGCACCATTTTCGCCGATTCTAATTGAGATAGTGCAATGGTTCCTAATCCCATGCCAAAGCGTTGCAGCATGGCCCGTCGTGATAAACCAAAAGGACTTTCAAATCCGGTACAGGATTGGCTTGTTTGTGAAGACATGTTCATTCCGTCTGACAAATTATTGTCTCACGACGCATTCGTCGTAGTTGAGTAACAGGTTAATTACCATACCCATCGCGGCTACCTGACCGGCAGGCAATTCGGTATCCCTTTGTGCGTCACCCGTGTTGAGAAATTGTTGCGTTTCTTCTGGATGAGCCTGGAAGTAAGTGAGTTGTTGTTTGAAGGAGTGCGAGATGACATCCAATTCTGCTTGGTTGGCGTGTCGACTTGTAAGAGCCCTAAATGCGTGAGCAAGCGCGGCCTGATGATCGTCGCCAAACTCTTTGACTAGGTTTTCCCCCATTTTTCGCGCCGCCTCTACGTATTGAGGATCGTTCAGTAAAACAATAGCGTGCAATGGGTTAGAAGTTCGTTCGCGGGCAACACTACAAACTTCTCGTTTGGCTGCATCGAGTGTCATCATGACGGGCGCCGGGGCTGTCCTTCGCCAGTAGGTATAGAGGCTACGGCGATAGAGTTGTTCACCCTTTCCTCGTGCAACGGGTTTGAAAGATTCGGCGACTTCGTATGGTTTGACCGAAGGGCCACCCTGTTTGTCGACTAGTAGGCCACTGGTGAGAAGGGCGTTATCTCGCAACATTTCAGCTGGCAACTGAAATCGATTCGCCCGACTGTAATAAAGATTCTCCGGATCGCGAGTTAATTTGTCATCGGTAGCTGCGGAACTTTGGCGATACGTGGATGATAAGGCAATTGTTTTGATCAGGTCCTTGGTATTCCACTGGTTGTTCATGAAGGTGACTGATAACCAATCGAGAAGTTCCGGATGGGTAGGGATAGCTCCCTGACTTCCGAAGTCCTCCGGCGTTCTCACAAGTCCTGTTCCCATCATCATTTGCCAAATGCGATTAACAAAAACTCGGGCTGTGAGCGGATTTTCAGGACTAGTGACCCATTGGGCAAGTGTTAATCGATTGGCGTTATCAGATTCAGAGGGAGGGAGGATTGCCGGAGTTCTGGCAGTGACGGGTTCGGTCGGCTGATCATAGGCACCACGACTCAGCATAAATGTTTCACGACGGTTTGGCATGTCAGCCATCACCATGATTTCCTGAGCTCCGTCAACCAGTTTGCTGCGTTGGTCACGAGCCGCTTTCAGGGAAGCCATTTGATTGCCGAATCCTTCGTCGAATTGGCTGAGGTAGTACTTCTTGAGTTGTTGACGTTGAGTCTCGTTTAAATCGGTTGTGGGGATAGCCAACAATTTCGATAAAGACTTGCCATCCGCCACATGGGCTAATTCGGCTTCGGTTAGTTGTCGGTTGAATACTTTGAATTCATCCACCAATCCTTGATTAAATCCTTTGTCACGAAATCGCTGCCCAATGGCGATATTGTCTCCGCCGCTTCCTGTGATGTTTTTATAGAGATTGTCTCGGACAATTTCTGAAGCAGCCGGCTTGCCGTTAAGAAAGATCTTTAGTCCGCTGGCTGTGCTTGAACCGTCGTAAACCATGGAAATGTGATGCCATTGATTCGGCGGTAATATCTCTTTCGTTTGAACACGAATGGCATTACCCGGCCAAAAGTGGATGAGCGAGACACTGACATGACCTTCTTCAATAAGCATCTGGTAACCGCGGCTTGCCGAGTCCGTCCACGCCCTCGATCGATGAAACACCACAGCACGCTCTTTAATGTCTGGTGTGTTCAGCCAGAGTGAGACCGTGAAGGGAGTGTTTCGTGAGTAGTTACCGACAGTCAGTCCAACCGCGTCGTCGCCGGTTAACTTAATAGCTTTGCCGATCTTTCCTTCGACGGATTGATTGGCACCAGATTGAAAATCTTCAAAGGTAAGTTCTTGTTCCAATCCCAGGATTTCCACGGCAACCAAGTCCGAATCTGCGGATGGCCGTTGATTTAACCATGTTGCAAACCCCTCGTTGTCCTGATTCGCTAGTTGATTCAGCTTTGTTTGTTCCGAGACAATGTGCATTTCTGCTGCTGCGATTTGTTCCTTTTGATCGTCGGAAAGAATTCGCAGGGTTGGTGTCGGCGTGGACGTCGTGAAATATGAATAGAGTCCTGCTTCGTCGATGTTATTGAAGTAGGCGAAGAACTGGTAGTATTCCTTTTGAGTCAAAGGGTCGTATTTGTGATCATGGCAGCGACAGCATTCGAGAGTTAGCCCCAGGAATGCAGTGCCAAACGTATGTGTACGATCCGCAACGTACTCGGTTCGAAATTCTTCCGGGACGGATCCTCCTTCGACCTTCTGGGAGTGAAGGCGATTAAACGTGGTTGCAATTTTTTGAGAGTCAGTCGCCTTCTCTAATAGGTCTCCGGCAATTTGCTCAGTGGCGAACTGATCATAGGGCATATTGCTATTAAAGGCATTAATGACCCAATCACGATAAGGCCATACGTATCGATCACGATCGACCTGATAGCCAAAGGTATCGGAATATCTGGCAACATCCAGCCAAGTGGATGCCATCCTTTCTCCATAGTGTTTGTTCGATAGTAACTGCTCCACTATTTCAGCGTACGATTCAGGGGAAGAGTCGCGTTCGAATCGTTCCACCAATTCGTTAGCTGGAGGCAGACCGGTGATATCAAAAGCCAGGCGTCTTAGGAGGGTGTGCGATTGAGCAGGGCTCGCAGGTTTAAATTCCTGTTGCTCAATTTTGTGCAGGATGAATTGGTCAATTTCATTTGTACCCCAGGCTTTGTTTTTCGTCTTGGGTACGACTGGTAGTTGGAGCGGTTCAAATGACCAGTGATTTTCCCATGTAGCTCCTTGCTGGACCCAGCGTGTTAATAATTCTATCTCTTCCGCACTCAGCGTGAGCTTAGAGTCAGTCGGCGGCATTTGTAAGTCCGGGTCGGAGGACTGGATGCGTTTGATCAATTCGCTGCGGTGCGCTCGCCCCGGATAAATGATTCGACTGCCTTCAAACCCAATAGCAGCTAATGCATCTTCTTTGAGGTCCAGACGTAATGCGGCCTGGCGGTTATTTGCATCCGGTCCATGGCAGTTATAGCAACGGTCTGACAAGATCGGTTTTATGTCACGGACGAAATCTACTGGCTGCTTTTTTGCGGCTTGCGATAAGGAGAGATTGGAGAGGAGCAGCAGGAGAGCTATGACGAATCTCATGGGCGGGTGATCGTTGGCAGTTATAGGATAATGGGGGTAAGAACGTCCTTAGAGATAAGAACGCTCGGCTTCATTCATAATAGCAGGAAGCTATGGCAGAGATGAAGAATGATAAAGCCAGTTGTATTACTTATTCTGTGGGTAGCGTTCGAAGCTAGCATGTCTCAAGCCTCTTAAATGGTGGAGCGCATAAAAAGAGCCTGTTGATGAAACGACTCCAACAACAGGCTCTTTTGTTCTCACTAAGTAAAGGTTGATTAACCTTCACCTTCAGCTTCTTCGGCAGGAGCTTCTTCAGCGGCAGCTTCTTCGGCAGGAGCTTCTTCGGCAGGAGCTTCTTCAGCAGGAGCTTCTTCAGCAGGAGCTTCTTCAGCAGGAGCTTCTTCAGCAGGAGCTTCTTCAGCAGGAGCTTCTTCAGCAGGAGCTTCGCCTTCTTCTACTGGTTCTTCTGGCATATCTCCTGTATTCATTTCTCCAGGATTAGCATATTGACCTTCTGTTCCGCTTTCAGCGGCTTTTTTCTCACCACAACCGATGATTCCAACAGTAGCAATGACCAAAAAGGCTGCTAAGATTTTAATAATTTGCATTTGATTGTCCTCAAAAAATCTAAACGAGATTTGTACTTCAAAAGGAAATGTGAAACTACTTAGGTAGATTCAAATCGCCTTGGAATTATTCCCAAAAAATTGTTTATCAAATAAATATAAACGACTCTCGGCCACAATTGAAAGAATTATTTGGCAATTCTTGGATGCGATCGTCGTATTGGGAAGCTGTACTGGTTAGCGAATTTATCTTGTCATAGGAAAGCTTTGGAAAATAAAAAAGCAACGGCAGGTTTACACCATACCGCTGCTTGTGAGTTCGTCTACACAGATTGTATGACTATTGGAGAGTAACTTCACCAGATCCGTTGTCTTGCAAAGTTATAGTCAGAGTTGCAGAAGCAGCAGCTCCTGCTTCTCCACCAGCCGTAATTTCAACTTTGTTTTTCCAATTATCTAACTCTGCATAAGCACCAAAAGCTTCGTTGATGAGGCTTTCAGGACCGGCATTTTCCCCGTCTTCGGACATTTGCATCACGGACGCCTCATAGGCAGCAGAAGGATCGCCTTCACCTGGATCACCAAGTAAAGCATCGCCATCAAGTGTTTCCACTGCTTCCAACTTGGTGATGCGAACTGAATAGGAACCAGGAAGAATACCGTCTGCGCTTTGTCCGTCAGAAAATATTGTAGTCAACGTGAAATTCCCATCAGCATCGGTAATACCACTGGCAGTACGTGTGTCTGCTGAACCAGCTTCTGGAGTTAAAGTGACAGTGGCACCTTCGAGGGCTTCACCATCATATTTAACTTGACCTGTAACTGGAGTTGTGGGTGGGTTCGATGCTCCACAACCTGCGATTGTGATCATCAGGCCAAAGCACAATAGTGCAACTAGCTTTTTATGCATTGTCTTCTCTCTTTTTCTAAAAGGACAACAAGTGTTTTATTTAGGCAATGAAATTGCTGAATACTCATAATAACTAGATACGTCATGAGGCTCGAATATTCCCGAAAACCGATTAATGAAGTATCTGAACTGTACATACGAATATAGCAACGATATTTAAGCTGTAAAAGGATGAAGCGGTAATTAATAACACCCCTTCGAAAGAGTTGGATGATTAGGTCGCATAATCAGCAGGCTTTAAGGAGCCATTTACTGTTTGAAGTGGTTCAATGTGTTTGGATAGAATGACGATAGTTGAATTGGGAGTAAAGATTAAATATGTATCACCCACAAGTCAGTCGTCGTGTAGCTATTCAGGCAGGTTCGGTAGGCCTGTTAGGCTTAGGAATGAATCATCTGGAGCCGCTTCAGGCCATGGCGTCAGAGTCACCGGCATTGCCTACGGCAAAAAATGTGATTTATATTTTCCTTTCGGGAGGCTTAGCTCAGCACGAAAGTTTTGATCCTAAGCCGGATGCCCCGGAAGATGTGCGTGGTGAATTTAAGCCTATTCAAACGCAAACTCCTGGCGTGATGATTTCTGAACATCTACCAGAGCTGGCCAAACGCAGTAACAAGTGGGCATTGTTACGTTCCCTGACTCACCCGTTCAATGAACACTCTCAAGGTCATCACGTGATGCTTACTGGTCGCAGTGATCTGCCACGAGGATTTAATGGATCACGTCCTAATCCAACCGATCATCCCTGCCTGGCTTCGATGGTCAGTAAACTACTGCCTCGTCAAAATAATCTACCACCCGCCGCGGTACTCCCCGAGAAACTGATTCATGTAACTGGGAGGACGATTCCCGGTCAATTTGCCGGGGTGATGGGAGCCGATCATGATCCCTGGTTTATCGAAGCGAGTCGTTTTAAAACGTCGGAGTATATTCATGGGGCTTTTCCAGAGTATGGATTCCATCGTTGGGAAGGTCCTACTAATCCCGAGAATTACAGATTTGACGCACCAAAACTTGAGTTGCAGCATGGGATGCTCAAAGATAGATTTCAGTCTCGGTTAAATCTATTAAGTGGTTTGGATCAACAACGTCGGGCATTAGATCAGGCGGCAGGCGTGGAAAACTTTGATCGGTTTCGTGGTGAAGCAGCTCAACTACTTACTGGCGAAGGCGTGCATCAGGCTTTAGATGTTCATGAAGCCGATGAAGCACTTCAGGAGAAATACGGTAAGAACACCTTCGGGTGGTCACTACTAATGGCGCGGCAATTGGTTGAAGCCGGTGTTCGTATGGTGCAGGTCAACCTGGGCAACGACGAATCCTGGGACACTCACGAAAATGCCTTTCATAATCTCAAAGAATACTTATTGCCCCCGACAGATCGCGCAGTTTCAGCATTGCTGGATGACCTCGATGATCGGGGCATGCTGGATGAAACTTTGATCATTATGGCTGGGGAGTTCGGCAGAACTCCACGTATCTTTACCTTCAATGGAGCCAAGAGCGGAAAGCCTGGACGGGATCACTGGGGGCCGGTTCAAAGCGTATTCTTTGCTGGCGGTGGAATTAAAGGAGGGAATGTCGTTGGTGCATCGGATCGCCAGGGGGGTTATCCCGCGGTAGATCCCTATACCCCGGAAGATATGGCAGCAACCATTTATTCAGCTTTGGGACTACCGGAAACGGTGGCCTGGTACGACAAGTTCAATCGTCCTCATCAGGTTTATCACGGGACTCCGATTCGCGAGTTACTTTGACTCGAATCATTCTGAGCCTGTGATGTTATATCGTGCAACGATAATAGCTTTCCTAATAGCTTTTACCGGAGAGGCTGGTTGGATGATACGATTGTGCTCTTCTCCGCTGTTGGTCTTATTCTTTTCTGGCGGTAACATTTGTGCAGTGGAACTGACAAGCGTTCCGGTTTCTTTGAGTCGCTAGATGTCGTTACGCCAATTTTCCCAGTTGCAAACCAATCTGGTGAACGTACTGTTGAATGATCGCCCTGTTCGTGCGTCAACTCAAAGTGTGCTTTGGTCCCTTGAGTCAAAGGAACGGCTATGGGAGAACCGAAGCAAGTATCTGGCCGATGCTGAGAAAGAAGCGGCCCGTCAGGCTTATGATCAGGCACTTATTATTTAAGAAACAATTCTTCTTCAAACTCAAGCCCGTCAATATTTACTGAAATATCATTAAAATGGGAACAGCTTAAATCGTATTTTTCTTTAACTACCTAAGAATCAGGAATGGGATATGCTTTCGCGGCACACGCTTTTGTCTTTGCTAATTTTATTGAGCCTGCTAGCGAACGCAGTTCAGGCCCAAAATAATGGGTATTATCGTTATCCGGCAATTCACGGGGATATGGTTGTCTTCACGGCCGAGGGTGATTTATGGAAAGTTAGACTCGGGACTTCTGAGGCAACCCGTTTGACAACTCATCCGGAGCAGGAACTACATCCAGCGATTTCTACCGATGGAAAGTGGATCGCTTTTTCGGCTTCGTACGAAGGGCCAACGGAGGTTTATCTGATTCCTGTAGAAGGAGGAAAGCCAGAACGTTTAACCTACGATGGTGAGTCTGCGCGAGTTGTTGGGTGGACTCCTGACCGACGAGTTTGTTATGCAACCCGTCATTTTTCCACACTTCCAAATACTCAGTTGGTTTTAGTTGATCCGCAAACAAAACAGATTGAACGGGTTGAATTGAATCAGGCTTCACAGGCGGCCTGGCTGGAGAAGCAGATGGGGCTTGTGTTCACCAGACTCTCCAAGCAGGGTTCTAGTACTAAGCGGTACCATGGAGGTTCTGTGGAAAACCTTTGGAAGTACATGTTGGGTCAAGATGAAGCGGTTGCTCTGACGGCAGACTACACTGGAACCAGTCGTTCTCCAATGCTGCACGGTGACCGCATTTATTTCAATAGTGACCGCGATGGCACACTGAATATCTGGTCAATGAATTTACAAGGTAAGGACCTTCAGCAACATACCACGCATGAAGGGTTTGACTGTCTTCGTCCGGATTTACATGGTAATCGAATTGTTTATCAACTTGGAGCTGATTTGTATGTCCTTGACTTAAGTACAGATAAGTCATCAGTGATTCCTATTACACTGTCGTCGGACTTCGAGCAGCGAAGAGAGTTATGGGTTGAGTCTCCGGAAGACTATCTGGACTCTTACTGCTTAAGTGATGATGGTAAAAATCTTGCTCTTGCCTTGCATGGTAATTTGTTCGTGGTACCCGTCGACCGTGGTAGAACGGTACATTTGACCCATAGTTCTTCCGCGCGTTACAGGTCAGTATTATTTCAGCCTGGGGCCGATAAGGTATTAGCACTGACAGACGAAACCGGTGAATATGAAGTTTGGTCAATGCCATCTAATGGTCTTCAGGCAGGTTCCCAGGTGACCAGAACCGGTAAGGTTTTTCGCTTTCAGCCTGTGGCCTCACCTGATGGTAAGTGGCTGGCCTTCACCGATAAGAATCATCACTTGTGGATTATCGAAACAGCGACAGGCAAGCAGCAGCGGATTGGTGTGTCGGATTATGGCAATTTCTATGATCTTAGCTGGTCCCCGGACAGTCGGTGGCTTGCTTATGCCAAATCTGCCGAGAACTGGACTGATCAAATCTGGTTATGGTCACTGAAAAAGAAAGAAGCGATTGCTGTAACCACGGACAGGGCCGATAGTTATGATCCGGCATGGAGCCCTGATGGTAAATTTTTATATTTTCTGTCAGATCGTCACCTCAGTTCATCAGTTGCCAGCCCCTGGGGTCCGCGACAACCGGAACCGTATTTTGATAATACAACTTTGATCTATGAGTTGGCACTTCAGAATAATATTTCTTCACCGTTTCGAGAAATCACAGAATTAGATGAAAAAGAACGGGAAGACGATCCGGAGAAAAATCTGGAAGACCCTAACGTTCCGCTGCTTGAAATTGAAATAGATGTTGAAAACATCATGCGAAGAATCCGCAAACTTCCTGTTAGTGGAGGTAATTACAGTGAATTAGCAGCCACTGATAAACATCTGTATTGGGTGAGTACCAACAAAGGGACATCATCGTCACGCTCACTAAAATCTCGTGCTCGTAAATTTGACGCTGATGTCGTAACTGTCGCCAACTCTATCGATTCATACCAATTATCTACCAATGCGAAGCATTTAGTATTGTGGAAGTCAGGGAGTTTTTACGTCTTTGCTGCTCATGGTAAGTCTGGAGGCGGAAGCGACGATTTGGTTTCTTTAAGAAATGTTAGATTTTCCGTCGATCCGGTCAAACGCTGGCGACAGATGTTAGTGGATGCATGGAGATTGGAACGAGATTATTTTTATGACCCCAACCTACATGGTGTGAAGTGGAAAGAGGTTCTAGATTTGCATTTAAAATTAGTGGAGCGAGTCACCGATCGGGCAGAGCTAAATGATTTGCTGGAACAAATGGTTGGTGAATTAGAAGCACTGCATATTTATGTGCGTGGAGGGCAGCAGCGTACCGACGGCGACGATGTGGGAATAGGTTCTCTGGGGGCTGTCTTGCGTCATGATCGGGATCGCAAAGGATACGTTGTGGAACATATTTACATTTCAGATCCGGATTATCCCGAAAACCTTTCTCCCCTGGCTCACCCGGATGTTCAGATTAAGCAGCAGTCGGTGATCCGTAAAGTCAATGGTGTTGATGTTAATTCAGTAGGCCACATTAATGTGTTATTGAGGGAACAGGTTGGTCGTCAGGTGTTGCTGGAAGTAGCGAGCCCGGACGATGATACAGTTCGTGAGGTTGTGGTAAGGCCAATTTCGATGGCACGTGAAGCAGATTTGAGATATGACCAATGGGAATTTTCCCGGCGTCTGGCAGTAGACAAGGTGAGTGAGCAGCAGATTGGTTATCTGCACCTGCGGGCAATGGGAAAGGATAATATCGCCGAATGGACGCGAGATTTTTATCCCGTATATAATCGTCCCGCTTTAATTGTAGATGTACGTCACAATCGTGGAGGCAATATAGATAGCTGGATCCTTGAGAAGCTTGGACGACAGGCATGGTTCTATTGGCAACCCCGAGTCGGAAAACCTTACTGGAATATGCAATATGCATTTCGGGGGCATATGGTGGTACTTTGTAACGAGCGCACGGCCTCGGATGGAGAAGCTTTTGCTGAAGGTTTCCGACGGCTGGGTTATGGAGTTGTGATTGGAACGAGAACATGGGGTGGAGAGATCTGGCTGAGTATTAATAACCGCCTAGTCGACAAAGGCTATGCTTCTGCCGCCCAGTCCGGCGTATTTGGTCCGGAAGGGAAGTGGTTGATTGAGGGGCATGGAGTGGATCCGGATATTGTTGTCGATAATTTGCCGCATGCCACCTTTGTCGGTAAAGACGCGCAATTAGATGCTGCTATTAAATATCTGCAAAACAAGCTCAAGCAAGAGCCCATTGAAACACCGCAGGCTCCACCTTATCCGGTGCGGCCCGGGACAAAAAAAACTCTCAATCGTTAAGCTGACTCGGAGACGGCTCGCCAATCTTCCAAGTGTAGCTCAACGTTCCTTTGTCCTCGGAATTCATTAATGACCGGCTTGAAGACGACGTCGATTTGGCCAGGGACCTGATCTAATTCTTCGGCCCAGTCACCCTGCCCAAATGCAACTGCCCGCAACGTTGTTCCGTACTGAGCCACTTTAACACTGAGGTGTCGTTCACCACCGCCCATACGTTTGGCAGTACCTTTGACGACTTCGACATTACTTGCGCAAAGTA